>OGPM01000033.1_pt1 | contig 131192 bp, 114 predicted proteins | sample 1552961 | NCBI WGS metagenome assembly OGPM01 (sample SAMEA2580304, study PRJEB22360) | human gut metagenome | biome: human gut; feature: human-associated habitat; material: faeces | place: Denmark | collected 2008/2010
TTTTGTCGCTTTGCAAGCAAAATCCCACTAAACCCTATAGGTTGCGGATTTGAGGCTACAGTAAACAATAAAGGCTTTCCTTTTACAGTTACCCTTAATGTCACCTCACCATACGGAGGTTCATTCAGCTTTGTCCATTCGGTATATCTGCCGTTTTCTTGTTTATATTCAATCATCTCAGCCTCGGTTTCCTCCTCTGGCTGAGCATGGAGAATATCGTCCTTGGTAGCAAAGTGACGAACTATCACATCTTCCCATCCAAATATCAGCGGCAGTTCATCTACCTCATATTCGTCGCTGATGTTTGGGTCGTTTATATAATAATGCTTCACCTTTCCGCCTCCTACATATCGGATGGTGTCGGTATAAAGCCTTGTAGTAACCTGGTCATAACCTATGCGGTTATATAGGTTGATCTCTTTTCCTTGTTCATCCAGGAAACTGACGCAATCATAGATGTAAATCCAATTCCATGTCTCGGTAGTACCAAACTTCTGATCACGGAATCGCTTGCGATACACATTTTCGGCAATGGTCTCATCCTTCAGCTTGCAGCGGTATGAAAACAGCAGAGCCGTTTCCTTCTGAGTGTTCTGGGTAGAAGTCCATGCCTCCCCATAGTCTCCCTGTCGCCAGAGTTGGATGTATTCTGTTGTATTCTGTGTTTGAGCCAGATATTCATTACCTTCATCATCCTTCACCACGATTTCTATCTTATCAAATCGTGATGTAGGGATGTTTTTGATCTGTACTCCTTTTTCTACGCCAAAGGCAACGAAGTCGTTCACGCTGTGGTTGAGATAGGTGATGATAGGATTATCCATGGTCGATGGTTCTATCACCTCATCGCCTCTTTTGAACCGTATATATATAAATAGGTGTAATTGTTTCTCTGGGTTAGGCACGCCCCAGAGATGCACACGATCGTAACGCAGATACTGGTGCAGACCTCCACCTACTTCCTCTGGTTTCAGCCAAAGGTTGAGTCGGCGTGTCATATAAGTATAGTCTGGCGAGAATATTACTTGCCATTCGAAACGGAATTTTATCTTCAATATTTCATCGTTGGCAGCCTTGATGGTTGCCACGAATCGGTTCACGTCAGATGCTGCATCCTTCAGATCGTCTTCATGGAAGGGCATTTCTCCGTTCAGAATCTCCTTCATGTATTCATAAAGGGAATGCTGGCGCTTGATACTCTCTCTGAATGCTGCAGCTCTTGATGCTTCATCCAGATTTTCTAATGTATAGTTCTCGCCATGATAGATACGGCAAAGTCCTTTCAGGAACTTCATCTTGTCATGACGATTCAGCTCATGCTGTATGGCAAGACCACCAAGCACATAGATGGAGTAGAGCCATCGCTTCTGTCCGCTATCATCCTGATACAGATAACGTTTCTTGCTGATGCCTGAGTTGGACCAGAGTGTTTCTAAATCCAGATTCTCTATCAGTTGGTTCCTGTTGCCACTTTGGTATTTGCGCTTATACCATTCTGCCATATAGACAATGGTTGTCGTGGCATTTTCAGGCTTTGCCAATGCTGCTACTCCACAATCAGACACAATAGCGCTTAGGCAGACTTCAAGTTCATTGAAATCTGCCTCCGACAATCTCAGCTTCCATACGTATGGATGGCTGGTGTCTAACGATGCTATTTTGTCTGCAAGCTTCTTGCTTAGTCTTGTTTCCATATTTTAATTTCTTTCTTCATGCCTCGGTATGCGTCACGCAAATCCCTTAACGGATGTTCCGAATCCTTGATATGATGAATCATACTGTGGCAGTTGCTGCATAGCGGTACCAGATTCTCCAGAAAGTCCTTGGGTACGCCATCGGTCTCGTATGTGGAAATCATCCTTAGATGATGCACTTCCATGAAGTTGGCACCCAGTTCTCTGCCGTATGTTTCCTCAAAATCCATTCCACAGCATTGGCATTGGTAGCCATACTTGTCAAGGCACATCTGGCGGAGCTGAGGATTGCGCCTTATCACATCCATCTCTTTCAGAATATGTTTCCGTTCGCCTTCGGTTTCTTCCCGGAATGATGGAGTAGAAGGTGCTGATGGTTCCGCATCAGATGACAAATCCTCTATGGCAATCTTTGTTTTGAATAGATTGCGGAATGCTTTTGATTCCAGAAACCCTGACCATGTTTTCAGATGTAAGGAATACCTGTTGTCAGCAGCATTGTCTTCTGTTCTCATCTGTCCGTCTATTGCCATGTCATGGCGTACTCGATCATAGTAGTTATGGTCGAGCTGTGTATAGATGCTTTCAAAGTTTGGTGACTCATGCTTTCGTATGAAGTCAGCCAGTTCCGATTCGGTGAATCGGGCGAACTCCTCTGCATCGGGCCTGCGTTTCAGATATTCTTCCACGTAAGCCTTGCGGATGGATGCTGGTGTAGGTATCACTTGTTTCATTGCCCTCATTCTATTTTTCGAAACTCTCACTATTATTTACTACCCAATAACCAAATACTCTACCACCTTTTCTATGGATAAGATTCTTTTGTCTCAGGTGTTTAAGTATTTTGTAAACAGAGGTTTCACCTAAAGCCAATGTTTCACCTATTTCAGCATACGTAATATGAGCATTTTGTTTGATAAGGTTCAATACGTCATTTTCTGAGTTTGCAAGAGTCCTTTTTCCACTCTTAACCTCACTTTTCCCATTCTTAACCTCACTTTTCCCATTTTTAACCTCACTTCCTTCATTCTTAACCTCACATTCCTCATTCTTAACCTCACATTCCTCATTCTTAACCTCACTCTTTACCTCACATCCGTTTTCAGGAGTGATTTCTTTGTTTATAGTATATGTGGTCCAGCGGTTTTTGCTTTCTTGGTTAAGCAGGTTTTTATCAACCATATTATGTAATAACTTGCCTATTTCCAGAGAGTTCATTCCAAGCATTTGCTGCAGTTCCATATTACTTACGCTATCACCATTCCAAACGTATGCCATTACTTGTTGCTCATTGGCAGTAAAGCTATTGTATGTTTCTTCGCCATAATAAGCTTTCATTTCTGCTAAAGTTGATGCTGGAAGAAGACTTACCATAGGCAGAGTGAGATCTACCTGACGCAATTCTGTTCGATCTATCAAGATCGGTTTGCGCCAGTTTTGTTCCTTCCATGTCTTTAATATTGTTGGATAGCCACTACCAATGTTTTCACCATAGCCAATCATACGCAGCATATTTTGTATTCGTGGATTTCTTGCTTTAGAATTACCACCATGCATGATGTCCTCCATTGGCAGTTTAAGCGAGCCTGGATTTGAGAAGAGAAATTCTTTCTCGTACTTCTCTATTTTCAGTACACCTGTGATGAGTAGATCAGCGTGGATAATCATATTGGTCAGAGCTTCACGAACGGCTTTGTGTATAGGGGTGTCATCGATACGTTCCATACCTTCGAGTTTGAATGGGCGTTTCAAATCTTGCGTGAGTTTGGCAATAACTCGCATAAAGAAGTTAAAAAGGTTGTTTTCCCATGTTCCATCATATGTCAATCGGTCGCTCCAACGGCTATCTGCTTCTAAGTTGGTCTTGTCTATATAGTCCATACGTATGTTGTCGAAGCGGTCACGCACAGGAAGTCCTTTGCCGAACATCATGAGTCCGGCTACGGTTAATCCCTCGCGATGCGTGTTTCTATCAAAAACATATCCTCCCATATTTCTCAGAAACTCTTTGTCGTCAAGTTGATTGAAAGCATGATCCACATTTCTCACTTCAAAACGATTACGGTATGCGTGTAGGGTAGGCATGTCTATGTCGTTTAAATCATAATTTTCTACCAATGTACCATCGTTGCCATTTTCATTTGCATCACGCAACATTGATTTTACTTCTTCATCTGTGCAATGATAGTCTCCTTCAAAGTTGCGCTTATACGAACCTCCTATCAGGTTCTTATTGATGTAGATAGGGCGCATGGTATAGTTTGCCATAGGTACGTGTATGGCTATAATGTTTTTGCCATTATAGTCAATACATTCCACATTGTCCTCCATGAGAATATTACGACTTACCTTATCACTATTAATAGTGTCCCAAAATGATTTCAGGATTTTGTCGGTATCGTTAACTCCTGTGACTTCAAAACGTCCTTGCTCAATTGTACGATTTCGGCGTTCCTTGATACCAAGTACAATTGTTCCGCCAATAGTGTTGGCAAAGGAAGAATAGGTTTCCCATACCGACTTTGGAAGCTCGTTTGTGGCTTCCTTATATTCTATGTTTATGCGCTCACCATAGAGCATCATATCGTTTATATCGTTTGATGTCATATTGTCTTTATTTTAAGTTATGGTTTAACTCTTTTTCCTTTTAAAATTACATTCAGTACCACTTTTAGTACCGCTTAACTGGTACTGGAGTTTATCTTAGGTGGTACTGGAGTATCAAGTAACTGACACCTTAGTAACACTTATGTGGTACTGAGAAGGTACTTTGAAGGCATGAATCAGGCACTCCAATTGATGTGCTCCTCGTATTTGTCGAAATCCATTTTGGAGTCAGCTCCTACCTTTTCAAGCATCAGTCTTATCACCTCTTGCTCTTCTGGTGGAAGAAGAATGTCACCACGCCTACGCTTGAAATATTGGTTGCGTCCGAAGTGGAGGATGAGGGTAGTCATGAACTGGTCATACTGCTGTGGGTACATCCGCTTTTGGAAGTTGGTGAATCCTCTGGCGAATATCACTGGCTTTTTATCCCGATAGTATGTACATGCCTCGTCCTTGCTGCATCTGGTGGGATTGATCAGACGCACATACTCTTCATTCTGCTCCAGCAACATAGAGTAGGCTACCTGATGCAAGCAGGTAGCTGCCATAGGGCAGTTGCTATGCTCACATACAGGATAGTTTATCGGTAAAGACGTATATTCTTTCTTTGGCATAATCTACTTTTTTTTAATACCGTTGTTCTTGAAGAATCCCTCGAGAGGGAATTAGTCCATCGGCTTAATCAACGACTCGATGTACTCTCGTTCAAAGAGGTCTAAGCCATATTTCTCATACAATTCCTCGTCTGTCCAAGGATGTGAAAAGTCTTGTAATGGCACCTCTGAATATACTTTACTTGTCGCATGTTGAGTATTCTTCTTTTGAAGAACAAGAAAACGGAAAAATTTAGTCCTTATATAGCTTATACAATTTTTCGTTTCAGCTTCTGTTTCAAACGGACCTATTACTAGATATGTCTCCGAGCAACATGTATTCTTCTCTCCGAAAAAAGGCTTGCCTAGCACAAAATACGGAAAATCACCTCTTTCGCCATATGCATACGATATATACACTTTATATTTGTCTACCCAATCACTATGGCTAAGAATTTCATCTCGTTTAATATATCCATTTTCTGGGTATGCAAATATTTTTATATTATTTTGAGATTTTGTTCGGCAAATTGTAGGTTTTGTATCTAATCCAAAAGGCTTTCGACTACTTACAATTTTCACGAAAGATTCATCTTTTTTTAGATTTATCTTTTGCATTATCTTTGTTGCTTCATTAAAGCGGACAAAAGTTGTTTCCCCATTTTCTAACAAAGGTCTAATCAACGAAGTTTTGATACCATTTCGGAAATTATTTACTTCACATAAACCATTAAATGAATTATCGTAAAGGAAATAACATACTCCTCCAGAAATATCAATACCCGGAAAGATGTCATTTGGGTCAAAATAGTCAAATAATTTTTTGATTTTGTTAGATTTCATTATTGTATTTCTAAATGAATCTAACCCTTTACCACCAGAATACCATCTTGCTGGCATAATCATCGAAAGATAATTAGACCTAATTTTAATTGCAGTTTCAACAAATAAATGGTAAACAGGCGATGCACTTGCTTTTGCCCCACCATCCATAATCTGATATGGCGGATTTCCTACTACAGCATTAAATTTCATTTCTTGCTTACTTGAATTGCCCTTCCAAAAACTAACAGACTTCAGTTCTTTTACGAGTCCTTCTTGGTCTTTAGAAGCACGTTCGACTAATTGTACATTTTTGATATTCGCTTTCTGGTCAACTTGACGGAAGCCAAAGAGGGTGCGGTGAGTAATTCCCTTAGCCATAGGAGTATTGCAGATAACATACATATTGTTCTCCACAATATCATCCCATACTACATGCTCTTCTTCCACACTCAGAGTCTCTCTTTCGATGCATTCCGCCTTGATGTATTCATCCAAACGGCGACGGAAGAGAGAGTAGGTGACATAAAGAGGGTAGAGACCAGTCTTTGAATTGATCTCCAATATCTTTGTCTGAACTTCTCCTGCAAGGTCCACATTGTCAAAGAGTTGACGGGTTACATGGCCCTGGTCAACATAACGAGGTGTGTCAAGCACTCCGGTCTTTTCGTCAAAACTTTCGTCATACCAGCACCAACCACCAATCGTGTCACTCATGTGCATATTCACCACACGCCAAGGAGTAAGTACAGTCTCTTTGTCTGGATTACGGAAATAAGAGAAAATCTCCGTAATCTGACGGATGCGTTCATCAATATGCATGAAGTCAGCCTCACGGGTAAGGGCACGATACTTCTTACCCGCTTCCTCGAAACGGGTAGCATTGAAGCACTTACGAATCTTGTTAAAATCTTCTTTCGAGATTCCTTTTGGCATAAACTCTGTCCATGACTCATCCTTAATCTTTCGGGTGAAGTTGTCTACAGTCAGTTCGTCCTTTGGGTCACCGGCATCAGCACCGCCATACATCAGCAAAGGAATACGGAGCGCAATACCACGGATATTGGTCATACGTTTCTTGAACTCCTCACGCTCTTCCTTTGCCTTCTCACGACGGGCAATACGCTCAGCTTCTGCCTTCAGCCAATCCTCACGCTCTTCATCAGACATGGCTTCCCATTGCGCCTTAAACTCCTCATCCTTCTTCAGCTTTTCCTCTGCTTTCTTCTTGGCTTCAGCTTTCTTCTGGCGAATCTTTTCCTCCCATTCGGCACGCTGTTCATCAGTCATGTGGCTCAAATCAACGGTATCTTTAGCATCCTTACGCTTCTCGTCAGGAGCCTTGCCACCATTCTCACCAATATGATTGATGATTTCCGGATTCACCTTATTCAGTTCATCCTGGTTATAGAGGCATGGATCGTCAAAGCCCTTGCGCACCAGCCGGTCGATAAAGACGTTCTCCAACTGCTTGTAGATGTCGTTGACATCCATAGGGCTCATCTTGCCTCCATCCATAGAAAGGACAGGACAAAGCTCGATAAAGTCACGAACAGTCTCCTTGTCACGCATTTCTTGTGTCTTCTCTTCATCACCTTCCTGTTTTTTCTTCTCCTTGGCTGTAGCCATAGAAGAGAATTTGGCTGTTTCTGCCACAATCTTCAAGGTGCGGTCGGGCGCAAAGTCGAATACATAACATTCTTTCTTGATCTTACCTTCAGGAGTCTTGTATGGAGACTGCACACGGAAGATGGTCTGCATGTATGTGGCAGCACGGTCGCCACCCTTCAGATAGAACACGGCGGTCCATGGCGCAACAGTAACGCCTGTAGTCAGACGACCACAGGATATGGTAACGGTAGAAGTCTTCTCAGGATAGTCGCCAATCGCTTTAAGCACTTTGTCGAGTGCATTCTCATTCTGTTCGTCAGTATCGCTTCTACCGGCTACATTCACAACATCGAAGTGACGGAAAATCTTGTGCTCTTTCAGAAGTTGCTCCAAAGCAGCCGCTTCGTTGACATGAGAAACTACCCAAAGTGTATGACGGAACATCTGGCGATATTCATTGGTAGAGAATGGGAAATTATTCTCAGCATCCTTTTTGCAGAGTAAATCCAAGAACTCTGATACTTCCGGTTCATGTACAAAACGACCTTTAGCACCCTCTGGCATAGATGCTTTGTCGGCTTTTGGATTACCTGTCCAGGTACGGAAGAACTCAGGGAATGAAAATACACCAGTCTGGTCCAGGATATTATCAATATTCTTGGTAATGTCGTAGGTGAAGATATTCATCTTCGGCAGTTCGGCGTATGGATTCTTCTCGTTGGGATGTTCCAGGTTCCAGTTATGCTTGGCAGTTTGCTCGGCAATATAGTCCCAGGTGTAGATTTCATCCTCTTTGAAATCCTCATAGAGATTGAAAGGAGTACCAGATAGATAGAGCATCTTGGTTTTCTCTTTCTTCAGAAAGTCCTGGATGACACCTTTGCCCAATGAGGTAAGTGTTCCCTCGTGAGCCTCGTCAATAATGATCAAATCCCAGTCGGTTTTCAGAATGTCTGCTTTCAGCTTCTCGTTCGCTGCCGAAGTTGTGTTGCCAATACCTGCATTTTTTGCCTGAGTTTTGCTATTAACAAGTTCCGAGAGACGAATATATTGCATGGAAACGAAGAAGGCATAATGATAGCCTGGAGTCTCGACAAAGCTTTCTAAATCATAGTAGTTACCTACAGTCTCACTCTCATCATCCGAACGCATACCGAAACCATAGGTTTTGTGGATGTCGCTGTTGCCTTTCACCTTAGGCTCAGAACTTTTGCTGCCCACAACCTGTTTGAAGGCTTGGAGCCAACTGTCTCCTACTACAGGGCGGTGGGTGATGATAAGGGTGCGTTTCACATCCAGTTCGCGCATAAGCTGCATGGCACAGATGGTCTTGCCGAAACGCATCTTGGCGTTCCAGAGAAACTGGCGATATTCTGGAAGAACTTCATAATGGTATTCACCACGTCTTCCACTTCTTTTACAGAAACGCTCCTTCGCTTGGTCGATTGCGTCCCTTTGCTCAGATCGAAGAGTGATAAGGTCATCGGCAAACAGGTCATCCTGCATGCCAGTCTTTATTTCTTCAAGGGTTGAGTACGTTGCCATAATTATGTTACTTGTTATTATTCTTATTTACTAATTTACTAACGACTCGAAGGTCTGTTTGATAGCCGACTGGTCGTGAAAGTCTGTATTTCTCAGCGTTGACTTCTGAAGGTTGATGCCTTTGAGGAAGTCTTTGATAAGACAGAACCGCTCTTGTGGTTTTGGTTCATAAGTCTTGGCCGATTCGTTCCAGCCATCCATTCCATCAAAAAGAGAAGGTCCGGAATCCTGTCCCTGCTTCTTTTCTTCTATGTAAGGCTCATAACCAGGAAGCCCATAAGAGAGTCCATCCATTTGCCATACATTCCAGGAGATGATGTAAGCAGCACCTGGCATCATGCGCATCTTGTTCTGGTTGAACTTCTTTTCACCAAACTGAGCGATATAATGCTCTTCAAATGTAAAGAAGAGAGCTTCCCTGGCAAGTAGAAGGTTATCGCCTTGCCATTCGAAACCGTAAGTTGCACGGAGAGCAATCTTAGCCCAAAGAATCCAATCCTTGGAGTCCTTCGTATTCTCTGAAACGATTCGGAGTTTACGGTCGAGCATTCCTATGCGATATTTCACATTCTCATTATACTCACCGGTAACTGCATCATATCTATTACAGAGGTATGGAGCTTCACCACAGGTAATTTCCAAACGGGTATCTGCCACGTAGTCTTTCCAAGTCTTACCTTCTGGAAACTCAATTTTCTCCTCATTGTTAATCCACTTTTGAGGGTTCTCTGGGTCGGGCGAATTGAAGAGTCCTTCTTTTCTGCCGAACCATTCTTCATCAATGAGATTATTCTGTGCATTGCAAATCCATGCAGGAGTAAACACCTCAGCCTTATCCTTAGCACGCTGCGTCTGTTCTTCTTTCGACTTTACGGCACGTGGTCGGATAATCTCCTGGTAATTGTCTTTCTCCTCAGGATTCTTTTTGACCAACTCATTGTATTGCTTCTTTGTAATCACCTTGCCTTCTTTTGAGGCATAGGATGTGATCTTGTCGAGCGTAATAGGTGCAAAGAAAGTAAAATCCTCTCCGTAGTCAGCATACGAATCCGTAGCCCAGTAGATATTCTGCTGGGTGGTATGATCTTTCAGAAGATTCATACATACCTTCTCTCCGTAGCTGTGGAGGAGTTGGTTCTCACTTATGTCTGCGTCATTTATCATTGTTTATAATTTAATTGCAAAATTATCATTCTATGTTGCAGTCTTTCTGCACTATTGAATATTTTTCAATAAATTCTCTATTTTCTCAGCAATTTGCCGTCTTAACCACTCAGGTTTGAGTACTTCAACCTGATTTCCGTATGAAAAGATGCGTGCTTCAAGTTCCTTATTAGGACGAACCATGAGCTTGATAATTCGCTGTTCTTCGTCTTCAATCTCCTGTGAAGGATGAATTGGCTTGTTCACCACATAAGGGAAACGGGCTTCATCAAATTTCAACAGCACTTCCTCTGCAACTGGATGGTCTTCGGGTAATGTTACTCCAACTACGTCCATGAAATATTCATTGAAGTCTATATCCGTATTGGGAATAAACGGCACATTGGCACGTGAGAACTTCACGATACGGTCGAGTGCTTTATTAGTGATGTAATTGCCATGACTACCTTCCTGTAATCCGATGAGGAACCAACGGTTGTTGAATTGCTTGATGTGGTAAGGATGGAGGATGGCAGTTCTTTCATTGCCAGCGAAAGTGCGATAGAGCAAATTCAAAGGCTGATGATTCAATGCGGATTCTATCAGTTCGCCTAAGAACTCTGTTCCCTTCAGCAGATCATTGTGGTCAAATGACACGATATTCTCTGTATTGGGCTTGACACCAAAACGGAATTCGAGATTTGAGATGACATCTTCCAACCATGCGTTACTCGGCACACCACGGAAACGACTTAGTATGTCGATAGTGGAGCGAAGAGACTTTATTTCTTCGGCTGTCAACTCATTATTAAAGATGGAGAAGCTTGGGTCTGAATAACGGTAGTAACTTTTCCTTCCATCGAAGGGATATGTTTCGATAGGGGCATTGTAGGTGACTCTATCTCTCATGTATTTGATGTCTTCACGTATCTGGCGGATGCTGACCTGCGAGCCATAGAGATCCATGAGGGACTCATTGACCGTGTCAAGGAGGTCCTCAATGCTATATGTTCTATGAAAATCGCTAAAACATCTGTCCAGTATCCGGTAGCGCAGTTGCGCATTCTTGTTTGTTGGCATAGAGTCTTTTCTTAATTAGTTTATTTATCTGTTTTTATAGTTACGACATCGTCCAGTCTGACAAGGTCGTTCATGTCGCATTTGAGACAGCGAGCTATCTCAATCAAATTCTCTAAAGTTGGTTGTGATGTATTGGTGACCCACTTTGATATTGTAGCAGGATCTTTACCGAGCATCTCAGCCAGTTGCTTGTTGGTTAGCATGCGTTCTGCAAGCATCACCTTAATCCGATTTAGAGGTTGTTTCTCCATATTTCTTGTTTTTATATATTATCAATATGCAAAAATAAGGTTTTTTCTTCGAAAAACAGACATTTTTCATAAAAATAACACTCCTAAAGCAAATAAATTGATGTTTTCGTCATGTTATTCGAAAAAATATTGTATTTTTGTAGAAAAAAGGCTGCATCTCAGCAATCGGAGCAAGCTCCATTGCGTTCGGTTTGCACTTTTTTTTGCATGTGAAGGGCGTCTTTTTTCTGAGAGTGCAGATAGATTGCATAATGGCTTTCTACTTTTGCATCCAGATTGTAACAGTTAGACCTTTAGGTCGTGGTATAAACAAAATCATAAGAACGATGGAAAAGACGAACATCTACACAGATGAAGAGCGTTATTGGATGACAGGAGGCAGAACAGGAACATTGCCTACACGTATCATCCCATCTGTGATTTACAGTTTGGCACCGAACGAGATTTTTGTGTTTGGAAGCAATGCTCTGGGTATGCATCATGCAGGTGCAGCTCGTGTTGCCTACAATGAGTTTGGTGCAGAATGGGGAAATGGTGAAGGATTGCAAGGTCAGTCATACTCTATCCCCACGATGGAGGGTGAGCATAATACAAAGCTTGCCATCATGAGATTTACGCAATATGCCAAGGAGCATCCTGAACTAAAGTTTCTGGTAACTCCAGTTGGCTGCGGTATCGCTGGATATACTCCAGAAGAGATTGCTCCTATGTTTAAGGATGCTGCTTATTTGGAGAATGTGTATTTACCCATCAGTTTCTGGAAGGTGCTGATGATTTAAACGAAAATTTGTACTGTAAAAAATATAATATGAATAAGATGAATTTGTCAGACAAAGTGTTTTACCTTAGGATGGAATCTAAGTCTGAGGATGATATTCGCAACTATATAAAAAAAACACTAGAAGACGGCAATTGTTCTCTTTCAGACATTAAGTTTGCATTAGAAAACTCTGATGTAAACAACTATATTACTTTGGATTTATTTTCCTATTGTATAGATAGGATTGTAGAAAGCAAGAGTGTTAAGGGTTGTTTGAAATGTATTGAAATTTTTGCTATAGAGTATTCTCGTCGCAATGACTGTACAAAACTTAATGAATGCGTCATTGAGTTAATTATCGATACAAATGGGTATAGACGTCTTATAGGAAGGCATTTATGGGATAGTTTAAATTTGAATGATTCTGATTTAGACCTTTTGACGAATAATGAAGAATTTCAAATGCGTTTTGTATTGTCCATATTGTCAGATTTTGATAATCCTCAAAAACGATTGTCGAAAACTCTTCTCTTTTTTAATAGCGACTATTCTTCTGTACGTATGTGTCTTGTAAATGTATTGGCAAACTATGCGTACAATTATTATGGAACAGTAAAAAAATATATAGATAAAACTGAAATAAACGAGAGTGATGAATATAAGCAATTTTCTGCATTTTTTAGCGAATTAGATGCAAAATTTAAGTACATGGATAAGTGTAAGGAACTTTTGTCTGATTATTCAATGCCTACTATTCTTGAAAGTTGTAATCGTGCCACTCAAAATTTCATGAAAGAAACTATGAAAATGGCTGAAAGAAAAAGAGATTCCATTGTAGATAAATTTATGACTAAAATTGCTTTAGGGAAAGGTGGAGGATGGTTGGATGAGAATGGTAATGTTCAACAACTTGCACACATTAAATTCTCATGCGAGATGCCGATTATGTTAAATGCGTTAAGTCCCTTAGAGGAGCAAGAGTTTTTTAATAATATGTATTTAGACTGGTCAACAATAAGTAACAAAAATGAAAAATAGAATTTTACGAGAATATATAGAATCTTTAAAAGAAGATAACGAATTGGATTATATTTTCCCAATATTGTTGCAAGCTATGGGCTTTAGGATTGTTTCTACTCCAAGAAATTCTAAAGGACAGCCCCAGCATGGTAAGGATATCGTTGCTATTGGTTACGATACTAACAATATTATATATCGTTGGTATTTTGAGCTAAAAGGTAATGGAGCAAAGGATATAACTACTACAAATTTTTATGCAGAAGATGGAGTTAGAGATTCACTTTTAGAAGCTAAGGATGTTGCATACGACTGCCAATCAATCCCAAAGTTTGATGAGTTACCTGTAAAAATTGTGTTTGTACATAACGGTATCCTTCAGGCAAATGCAGAACCTGCTTTTAATGGTTTTATTAAAAATAATTATAGTGATGTCAATTTTGAACGTTGGGATATTGAGCGTTTAACTCTTTTGTTTTCTGAGCATTTGTTTGAAGAATGTATTTTTGCAGATGACGTATGCTATACTTTGTTTAAAAAAGTTCTTGTTATGCTAGATGCACCAGGATGGAATACAAATGATATAGATCGAATAATTGATATTTTTTTGACTCGTTGCCCTATGTCGAAGACTCCCAATAAGAGGATTGTCAATAAGACTTTTGCTGGTTTAAATCTTATCCTTGCAATAATTTTTAAAAATTGTGAGGAATGCGGCAACTTATTACCTGCTAAATGGAGTTCTGATAGAATAATATTAAAAACTTGGTCATGGATTCTTCAGAACAAAGTGGAGAATAGAAAAATATATTATAATAATTTTATGAAAATCTATGACCTTCATATTACAATTTATGATTCGTATATTCATAAGTTGTTACCTATGGCTCTATCATATAAAGGGCTGTATCAGCCTATGGGGACTTATTCTGAAAGAGTTTGCTATCCTTTAAGATGTTATGATTTCTTAAATGATTTGCTTTATTATTATCTTTCTACAGAATGGTTTGGGTATGAGGATATTCCAACTCGCAATGACCAGTTAAGAATAGTTACAAATATTATAAAACAGAATAGTGGCTTTGACGTTCCTTTGTTGGACAATCATTCAATTACGTTAGTCTTATTAACCAGATTTGTTTGGGCTTGTGGACAACCTGAAGATGAAAGTGTTATAAAAGATTATTTTGAATATATAGATCGTCTTTGTGCAAATGTTATTTTGCGTCATAAAAGACAGAATATTTTTCCGGAATTTTATAATAACATTAAAGAAGTTTGTGCAAGTATGTTCAAAAAGTCAGAAGATTATGTTGATAGTTCTTCAATGTATCTTTTAGTTCTTGTTGAGATTTTAGCATTTTTTCGTCAAAAAACGAATTATAAATATCTAAGAAAAGAGATAAACGCGTCTAAAGTAAATCTCCAGATACCACTTCCTATCTTTGATGAATATTTAGAAGTAAATCTATTTGATCATCATCTGCATAATGAAATGTGTGTTAAGTCAAGTATATGTTTACCAGATACATTAGAGGCATTTCTGAAAACTTTTAAGATAAAATATAAACCGATTTCTTTTCGTACAGAGAAAATCGGTTTAAGTCCTCTTCTGTTATTGGCTCACATACACTACAAGACAGAATTTTTCCCTAATTTTGTCGATTTTGGCTTTTTAGAGACATAAATTAGTTTTATGATGTACTGCAAAATGCTCACATTGTGGGTCATTAAGAAATATACAATAGCGGCCACCTTCCTGCTTGTGTGGACAACGACACAGGATAAGGTGCCCGTCTAAAGCTTTGCTATGCCAATCGTAACTTTTAGCACAATCCTTACAATGATAGATTGTTGCAGTTGCGATTGGCTTTATTTGTTTCTTTCTTGGTTTGGGCATAAATCAATCTTTATAATTGTGTTATCGACGAAGACTTCTGGTTTCTTCTCTTTGTAGAAGAGTATCGCTCATAGCAAATGATGCAACTGTTCCACAGCCAAGTGTTCTGATAGCTGCCTTAGCGGTATTGCCTGTATCTACAACATTGTCAATGAGATAAGGCGTACGATTCGAGGGTAAGTCTTTATGTCTGTAGAACCCCATATCTTCGGCTGAAAGCGTCTGGCCTCTTTTCTTGGCATCATATTGTGAGCCTCGCTCTATGCCACGGAGGGCTTCAACGATAGGGAGGTGAGTATATGACGAGATAGCTTTTGCCAACTGCATGGTCTGTTCGGCTTTGCCATGATGTCCTGGGATTGGAACGAGAACCGCATTTTGTGGTATCACCTTTGCTATCTGACGTGCAGCATAGTCTATTGCATCATTGTCTCCATCTTTCAGTTTATGAGCTACCCACCGGTTGATACCATCATAGTATCTACCAGTGGATAGGAATGTAATACCGTCTGAAACTGTTTTGATTGGTTCGTTCTCTGTCATGGAGTAAATAATAACATGAGTTCTGCATATCGTCTGCGCTCAATGGAAGGGATTCGTTTCCCTTGCCAATGGCAATGATTCACATAATCGTCTCTGATGTTCCGGTTGCCAACTTCGAGTTTCTTTATAACAGAACTTTTCGGGTATTTGCCCTTATATCCTGTCACCTTGTATGGTCCGATGTTATAGGCCAAAGTGGCAAGGAGTAGGGAGTCCTGACCATAGGAACGAAACATAGCACATAACTCTCTGAGGTCTTTACGAAGAAGTTGCTCTGCTTCATATGTTGACATATTAGCAGAGTAACGCTCTCCTGGTCTGAGCTTATGTCCATAACCTACATACGGATAGTCCTTAGCTCGGTGCATACCTTCATAGAACCTGATGCAGCATACCGCACGCTCGAAAGGTGGCAACTCGAATATGGAAGTTGGTGTTGATGCCAGTCGCTCTGTCGGCATTCGAGCCTGGACATTCGCAACCAGACACAATGATATAAGCAGGAATAATATTATCTTTCTGAAAGTCATTTTATCTTGAATTTGTTTATCTCGTCAATCATATTCTTGACATCGAGGTTTACACTCACGAAATTCTGATACAGGATTCGCTCCTTGGCATCCTTGGATGGGAAGGTGTAGAACTTTGGTATCTTGTAGTTCGCATAGTCAGCTTCTTCCTCAGCAATCTTCTTCATATCGAAGTCCGTCTTGCAATAGAACTTAGAGGTCTGGAACTCTGCCGACTCCTGGATGTTCATGCTGTCGCCTCGCCCGGTCTTTGTCTTTATGAAGTCACGAGCAGACTGACCGCATATCCAACCTGTAGGCATGTCTGAGATTTTACTTGCAGGAACAAGGCTGTCCATGTTCTCATTGAGGTTGATGGAAGTCTTGTCACGGTCGATGGTCACACCTTTCTTTAACTGAACTACCTTGCCGAAGATGTCGTTGGAGAGCCATTCCAATGTCTCTTTTGCTCTTGCAGAACCACTAACCACATTACCTACTGTGGTGATTACCTTCTGCATACCCACCTTGCCATAGTCCGATTCAAGCTGTGGCAGCTCCTGAAAACCGAGAGCCACGCTTACCTTGTTGCTTCGGGCAGTACCGATAAGTCGATCAATCTTGTGAAAGTAGAGCGTAGGCAACTCGTCCACGATGATGCTGACAGGAATATTCTTGCCCTGACCAGTGTTGACACGGGTAACAAGACGGTTCAGAATCAAAGCATTCAACGCACCAATAATACTTTCCATCTCTGGGTCGTTGGCTATGAGCAGATATGAAGGATTCTTCGGATCTGACACCTTCAGGTCAAAATCATCACCATCCTTATGGAATATCCAATAAGATTCCTTGGTAGCCAATCGGGAGGTATAGACACGGAGTGTACCAATCATACCTTCCAACTGTTCCATAGCCTTATTCTTCATGGCAGTCTGGAAAGGACCGAGGAGAGGAGCAACCTCTGGATCTGTTTCCAAAACCTCAAAGATAGTCTGGTAATCGAGATTGAGGAAAGAAAGGATGTGTGGCATGTCACTATACTTTCCCAGCCAAGACTCTGGTTCCACCTCTCTGCCTGTATGATCGAAGACTCTGCCTGTGGTTTTCGGACGATGAGTCTTTGGTTCTGTTGTCATCTCAGCAATAAGAGGATTACCGTTCTTGTCGTATGGCACCTTCTTGTAGTTGACAAAGAAATAGATACAAGCTGCCAGGAAGTTGACCGCTGATGTTTGGAAGAACTGATCGCTACCGCCGCCACCTTCCTTCTTTCCTTTCTGCAGAGACTCCAACAGAGTTTCTGCAGTTTCACTGGCTGCAGCAAGGTTGCCGATGTATTTCTGCTGAATAGGATTCACACGTCTGGAGTATTCCACATCCACAAAGTTGATGATATTGAACTTGCATCCTTGTGGTACCTTCCCGGCTTTCTGGTTTATCTTATAATGATAATACAGCTTCTGCGCAAGCGTAGGGAACTTGTAATCATAGACAACCATGGCAAAACCCTTGGCACTATGCTGGCGGATGAACGGCTCGATGATGGAGAAAGTCTTACCGGAACCAGGAGTACCAACTACCCATGTTCCTCGGAAAGGATTCACGATATTCACCCAACCTTTGCGGAACTTGCCCTTGTAGTAATAGCGCATCGGGATGTTTACGCTATACTTGTTCTCCTGTAGCTCCTGGCATTGCTCAAAAGACTCGTTCTCGAAGTTGAAACGGTCTTTGAGCAATCCTTCCTTCAGGAACTTGGAGATATTGTCAAGGGCAACATGGATGCAGATTGTACCAAGAATGGATGCAGCCATGTAGAGCCAGATGTTCAGCGTGATGGTATAGAACCTCATATCCATTCGATGACCGAAAAGCCATATAGAAAATATGGTGACGAACAGTCCACCCACCAACGGATAGAACACCTGACGGCGAGCATCAAATTCCAAGTGTTTCTTGTTTCGGGTGCCAATGCAGGTGATACAGATGAGCACGATGGTAGCAAGTTTGCTCCATACAAGGTTGCCATCCAGATAGATGAACCACCTCTTTACACGGCTATGAATGTCACAAACAATGCCACCCCAATAGTCAAGCAACGCTGGGTCTATAGCATATTCAAAGAACTCCACTATCAATGATAAGTAGATCAGACAGCGGAATATCTTATACATGGTCTGTAATTCTTTTGTTTCCTCCATGAAACCTTATTCTTGTGTTATAGTGAATATTTAATGCTAATTATATAATGTGATGATAGGACGGACTTTATGTGCTTGTATCTTTGGCGTTTCTTGAAGCGCTCCTGATGCTAACGAGTACAACCATGCTTTGGCTGTTTCCTGGTCATTCACCTCTGTCGAAGTCCAATACCAACACTCATCCGGGTTGTCTGGAATCACATCGCCACCGCACTTGCGAATATACGTATTAACCACACTGCGTGCTTGATACAAGAGTTTGATCTGAGCAACGGAAGGGATGTAGGCACTCTGACCATATTGCCACATGTCAAAGACTGCTGAAGCTGCAGGAGAAGTGCCAGTGGAATACATGGCATGCGTATTTCCATTGCCATCGAATGCTGCAATATCAGCTGATGTGTTATGCTTCATTCCGAGAGAGTCTGAGTATGCAAACGGCTCAATGTCCTTTAGATAGACAGCATAGCCTGTGCCTTGTATGTCCTCGTTCTTATTCACATAGAACACTACGGCAATAGGGGTCTTGTTTTGTGACTTAACTTCCTCGAACCTCACCACCTTGCCATCCGTACAGAGGATGTCGCAGGTCTTCATTGCCGTATCAGGAAAGTCTCGATGCTCATCGCATGAGGCAAATGCTACTGCCATGAGAGTAGCACAAATGATATGTAGTATCTTCATTGTTGCTATTTCTTTAATGTGGGTATCTTGAATCCTATCACGATGCCAGTACGAAACAAGTCTTCCCGTTTGGGAAGAGTGAGATTACATTTGGCTTGAACAAACAATCCCCATCCATGACGTAGGGCAAAGTTATGCTCGTAACCTACATGCAAGCCACCGACGAACTTGTCTGTGTCACTGCCTGCACTTGCGCCAATACGGAGGTTTCCGTAGTTGTTCCTTCCTCTTGCCACACAGGGTTTGTAGGCAGCACCTATTCCCCATGTTCGGTAGTTGTTCCAAAACGACTCTGGGCAGACGTGTCCGCATGACGCACATTCATCCCATTTGATGTAGCCGTTGACAAAGTACTCCCATGCATTGTGGTAGCGTGTTTCATGTTCCCATGAGATTGTGGCATCCAAACCTCTCTGATACAAAGCACCTACACCTACGGATATGCGGTCGCTATGGCTCTGGGCGAATGATGAGACTGAAACGCACAGTCCCATCATCAATGACAATATGTATTTCTTCATCGTCTTATTCCTCCATCATTAAATATGAATTGTATGAGTCGGCATACAGAACATCTTCGTAGTCTATATCCAGACTGATAGTTCTTCCGCTAATCTGCTTCTCTGAAATCTCAATAGTCAGCACCTTGTCGTTAGGGAATGTCATCTTTTTCAGGACGAGAACGTTTCTATAACCATATTTGAAGGTCTTGGACTGGTCAAGCACCATAGCTGGCGTAAGCTCAATCATCTGGGCATTAGTTGCCTTGGAAACCTTCTTGTCATTCAGTTTGATACGCATCTCGTCGATGTCAAAGCGGATATTGGTACGGTTCTCTATGCTGAAATCAATGAAGAAGTACTCGCCAACAGAGTAGATGTTGTTCAACCTCATAGTCATTCGGTGCTGCTTGGTACTTACGTTGCGTATTCTTGCCGGTGAGTTCCATATTTTTCTGGCATATCTGGTCATATCCTCAGTACTCATTGATACAGAAGGATTATGGTATGGAATCTTCTCAGAGGCAAGTATCTGTTTGTCTGTGACTGCTTCCTGCATTCGTGTAGTGTATATCAGAGCATACTGGGTTCTGTAACGCTCGGTAACTATCGTCACTATAGCAAGGATGTCACCATCGGCATGTACGGCTGCACCTTCCTTGGGTTTAAGACGAATGGTATTGTTGATTGGCTGGTCGCCGACCACTGCATCCGTAGAAATATCAACGAAGCGTACTGGCTCAGAGGCGGTAATGACTGTTGTGACATTCTCATTGATGGTTAGCTGCTCCATTTCCTGATACGTCTGTTGTGCCATGGATGGGAGAGAGGCTAATGCGCATACTACCAATGCGCAGAATTTCTTGATAGTCTTCATATTCGTATATGTTTATTATTTATCTTTCTGGTTTGAACGTGAATTGATGAGATACACAAAGGTTCCATATTTCAGCTTGGCTGAGTTCTTCTTGATGGCCTTGCTGATGGCGTTGCTTGTCTTCTGAACGGCATTGGTAACGGCTTGTGCTCCCCAGGATGCCAGATTGCCACCTCCAGTAGATGTACTGTTGGTAAGGTTTGAAGTGTTGCTCAAAGCACCGCTACCAACATCTTTTGTAGTCTCTCTGAACTGGCTGCTTGGTACATATAATCCTTCAAGTCCGTCGGTATCATAGAGCGAAAGGTTTACCTTGACGATGTCATCATCTACCATGATACTCTTGACTGTGCCCTTGACACGCTGTGAACCGAAGCCGCTCATAGTGGCATAGATGTAGGAGCCTTTATGAATGACCGTTTCATTGATGACAATATCATCGAGCAGACGAAGTCGTACTCTTGATCCATCCACCGCCTTGATGTTCTCGTCTATGATAGCCTTGATAAGTCCAGCTTCCTTGTCATTGTCACACAGGGTGTTGAAGTAGTCGGAAGTCACCTTGACCTTCTTGACTACCTCTTGCGGTTCATCATCGGTCTTCTTCTTCTTTTCCGGAATTTCAACCTTTCCTTCCTTGGCATCGCCCGTTTTGGCAGTTACTTCGGCCTGCATGGATGGGGTAGAGACCTGCTGAGCCTGAATCCTTGCCTGGGCAATGGCTCGATTGAGTTCTTCCATCGCCTCCTGCTCACGCTGTTTGCCACGAGCTAAGCGATCATTTTCTGCCGAATCGTTGCCTTTGGCGATTTCCTGGCCTTTCTGTGCGCTCTCCTGTAGCTGCCTTTGCATCTCAGAGAGTTTCTCGGCTTCCTGGGCTTCCACCTGTTTACGTTCTTCATCTGAGTACTTTGTATCATACTCTTCCTTGGTATCTTCTTCATTGCGTTCAATGTTTCCTACTGCTGAATAATCATCTATCTTACCGTATGATTTGAGCATACTCTCATACTTGTTACCAATACCGTCCCCCTTCATTTTGGCATCAGGCAGGTCTGGATTAAGATACTCGGTCGTAGTGAGACCATCAGGAATCTCAGCCTTCTCCGTATGAAAGAGGTCAATGACGAAGTAGCCGACAAACAACAGAGGAAAGTAGATGATAAGCGGTATCATATACTTGGGCTGTTTCCAGTTAATCTTTTTCAATGCGTCCATCGTTTTCTATCTTTTCGTTATAATTCTTTTGATTATCTCTATTCATGGCAGGATGCGTGGTGTTGGCATTTTCAACAGCTTTCCAGACTTTGCTGTGTCGCAGACGCAACATCTGCTCTTGCCTTTCCGTAGCACTTTGTCTTGACTGTTGATGACTATACACCACTACCAACCTGTAGATGTTCAGACCAAAACAGAAGATTATGAAACCAAATACAAGGTAGAGGAACAACAGTTTATGGTCATTAGCAAACAGTTGTACCTTGGCTGCAAGCACATCAAGCTTCATAGTCTTGGCAAACTTGCGTCCTGCCTTCACCTCAGTCTCATATCTCTGACGATATTGAGGATCATCTTTGTCCGGCATCTTTTCACCGATAAACATTTTCTTCCATCCCATATCAATATGTCAGTTTGGTCTTTTGTTCTATATCCTTATTGAGAAGGGTTCTCCAGTTGGTAATCAGCAAACCATGTGGGTTGTTGTCAGTACGGGGAACACGCTTCAAATGACCTGCCGTCACAAGTTCTCTGGTAAGAATGCTTGTGCGTCGCTCAATACGCTGTCTGCCATAGTAGGTGAACTCCATCTTCTCCTTGTCGAACTTAATACTGTCACAGAAGATGCTGAATACGGCACTTGTACCCATGATGTTTGAGTAGAAGCCTTTCTCCTTCAACGTATTGTACTGCGCAAGACCCGTTTCATCGACCAGATACATGGCTTTATCCATTGTATATTTGATGTACTTGTCATCTGGCGCAAGAGTGAAGAAGTAATGGTGGAACATCTCCACATGGCTCTTTGCTTCCACATCGAGTGTTTCTTCCATGGTGCTGCGCTGAACGAGAATAGGAACATTGCCATCCAGCACATACACTTTCTGATGAGCATCTGAAACCATTTGCTTGGCTGTCCAAATGCTGGAGATACAGATGATGATGCAGCCCACAAGGAAGAGTGAGCAGATAATCATCACCAACTTGATTTTGTTTTCGAGATTCTTTATTACCATACCTTATTATATATGTATTATTTGCTGTTTACATCACTTTACTAATCATGCCCTGGGTTGAAATCTTGGCTTGCTGTGCCACACCTTCACCGAAGTTTCGGGTAGAGAATGCTGTGTCGCCCTCAGGAATCATCCATGCAGCAAGGTCTGGAACGAGGTTCAGACATTTTAATGCTACAATGCTTGCTGCCATCAGATAACCGGCTGAGAAGAACGAGTTCTGCAGATATGCTGCCATCGTCTGCTCACTTTCCGTAATGGCTGTAAGGTTCTCCACCTGAATGCAGAGCACTATATCAAAGAGTAAAAGGACATAAAAGCCCACGAAGTATAGCATTGCTCCATAGAAATGTACCGTGAGATAACGTATCAGCCACTTTGCCCAGGCTCCTTCCCATTTCGGCAAGAGAGAGAATGCCCATTGTATCGGACCGAATATCGTCAGCATACCCAGGAGTATCTGTTGGCAATAGATAGTTGCCCACCAGCCTATACGGAAGACTATCAATGCTATGAGCATAATCACCTTGTCTATGCCTACCACCGCACCAGCTGTGAGTGATGTGAACCAGAGCTTCGAAGCATCAGTTTCCATGTTTGTCACTTCATCCACACCAGCCTGTTCCATGGTGGACTCTATTAGGTTTGGATCCGATGTGCCAGAATGGGCTACGTCAGCCTGGGCTTGTAATGAGTTATAAAGAGTATCACGTGTATAGATGAGCTCCTGGACTTCTTCAAACTTATCCTCAATCTGTGCGGACTCAGCTTCATACAAGTCGTGGGTGTATGAACCTATGCAGTTAGGGATATAGGAGAGAAAGTCAAGTACACACCAGCTGCTGCCGTTGTTTGTAATGCCGGTATCTGCAGGTGGGTACCACCAACAGAGGATGACACTGACTACAAGAGGCTTGAACAGCTTCATGATGTCTATCGGCTCATGCTTTACCATCATCTTGTAGGCCATACTGCCAGCTACGACTATCGAGAACAGCGCAGCCAGAGCCATACACATCTGCAATATCCACCAAAACGGACCTTGTGAGCCTGTGAACGTGGCATCACAAAGGAACTCGTTGGTCTGGAAAATCACATCATCAATCTCCTGTTCGAGGATCTTGATACCGAAATCGGAAAGGATGTTTGAATCTGCCATGTTTTATTGTCTTACTATGTTATTTTCGTCGGAGTCATCAGTTCCTGAGCCTCCGGAGTTATTTCCTATATTCTTTTTGCCTGCTTCACGCCATCGGCTGATTGCTGATGATGCGTGGCTGGCCACATTGTTTCTTCTTTCAAGTCGAGCAGCAAGCAAGGAGGAGGTCTTTCTCTTGTTGCTTAGTTGGACTAAAAAGGAGATAAGTGTCTCATTCTGTTTGGTAATGTCATCATAGATGGCAAGATACTGCTGCTTGCGCTGGGCATTAGGCATATAGGCATCCTGCATCTCCTTGATGGCGGTCTTATACATCTTGTAGTATTCTGTCCATCGTGTTTTGTCAGAAACAGAACCACCAGCGCTTACTATTCGGTCAATATTCGCCTGAAAGTCCGAGAGCTTGGAGTTGATCTTGTTTCCTTCTGCAAGCCAGGCAATGTCAATCTGCCGGTCTGCAATGTTGAGTGCTTCGATTTCTGCTCGTTGGGTAAGGGAAGCTTTGATGCTGTCTGCAACATCCACCTGCTGGTATGCAGAGACTCCTGCCATGGTTCTGAAAAACTGCTTGTTCTTTTTTGCTGCAGACTTCTGATAGCTGTTGTGTAAGGCATCATAATAGAATGCAGGAGTGAGACCACCGGCACCAATCTCCTGAACCGTAATCTGATTCATCTTGGCTGCATCATGGTTGTAACTCACATAGCCTTGGGCTGATGCGTTAAAGCATAACGTCAAGCCACATAGACAAAGTGCTGTCCGTGAAGAGATTAAATGTTTCATATTCATTGAGTTTTTATTTATAATCCTAATAGCCTAAATATCCTGCGCCTCTCCATCGTCCAAAGGCATCACTTATGATTTCCTCCTTGCTCTTGGCACGGTACACCTGCTTTTTCCAATAGCCTATTCTCACTTGGATATATCTCCATGTTTCAAAGTATGCCTTGTTGAGATGCTTGTTGATGTTGTCGAGCGAGTTGTTGATGTTTGTAAGAATGAGAAGCAAGTCTGACGTTGAACATGCCGCAGCTCCAGTAGCATATAGCAGCAAATCACTTACAGACCTATAGAGATTGTCGCCTTCATCTGCAATCTTAGCCAAAGCCTTGGTGTTGATGGTGATGATCAGCGTATCGGTACTCATGATGTTTCCTCTTTCCAGGCATTTCTTCCTGAAATCATTTAGCATCTTTCTATAGTCACCGACTTTGTCACTCACATTCTCATAGGTGCTGTACACATTGAGACTGGTGCGGAGTGACTGGTACAGAATGTCAATCACATCAAATGCCCTGGTGTACTTATCCAGTTCCTTGTTGATGTCTCTGAAGCCTAAGTTGGCATCGCCGCTATAGTCATGCAGCAGTTTATTGCTTGCCTCCAAGGTGGAACGCACAAGCAGCAGACTGCGCTGTTGCTTGTGATCTTTGATATAGGCCTCGATAGAAACTGCATCAAAACCCACCTGAGCCTTTGCTACCGAAGGCAAAAGTGTAAACAGACAAATGAGTATTGTCAATATCTTGCTATTCACTGTTTTCTTCTTCATCGTCATCATATTTTCCGTTATAACTATCTGAATGTCCGCTATCAGCTGCATGTCGCAACCATCGTTTCCTGCACTTTTCTATGAGCGTCAGTCTTCTGCCTTGCTCGTCATTCAGTGGGGGAGCGACACTCCTCAGAATGTCTATGATGGAATGCTTGTAATGCATCATCTTCTCCAATGACACCAGATCGGCAAATATCTTGGTGAGACGGCTGTCTATCTGACGTGCAATCTCCAGTCGGTCACTTGACCAGAGCAAATGATAAGTATCATCCGTATTGTCTGATTCCACAGGGCTACTCTTGGCATATTCAACCGTAGGGTCACAGTCTGGATAGTCACGAGCAATCTCTGCAAGTTTGGCATTCACTTCGGCAGCCTTCTCCTCATCGGTTTTAGCAGGATCGAGGTTTACTACAGCCACAACTTGCGTATCGCTATATTCCGTTGTCAGAGTCCAAGAAATCTGCACGATGGCACGGTGTATCTTAATACCCATGAAGTACTTGGGCTTTCTTGCTATCGAGACTGTTGCCTTGAAAGAGATGACACCATTGATATTAGGCATGGAAGCAGTACGAACGAAAGTATTACCTTCCCAAGCCCCCGAACCATTCCAACTGAGATTATAGGCAGTCTTGCAATCCTGCATGATGGCAGGTATGCGGTAATAGTCATCAGTCACTGCATTTTCTCCATCAATAGCCTCTTGCTTTGCCTTTTGGTACTGGGCTAGTTCTGATTCGGCTGTACTCTTATCTGACTTCAATGCTGTAATACGGTCTTTGTTGGCATTGTACTGTTGACGATACCTCGCTGCATCATTCACATTTGAATTCTTGATTTTTCTCAGAAGTTCCGTATTCTCTGCCTCCAAGCTTGTGATTTCTGACTGGAGAGAAGCTATTTTCCTCTCTGTTTCAGCAATCTTGGAATCAACCTCAGAAGTATTGACGCTTTCATGAGTGACACTAGTGGCCATGGCACACTGCATGGTGTGACCATTCACGCTACCTCCGCAACTCGAACACTTGTATTGGGTCGATGCTTCACCAAGTTTGGTACCGCCATGGCAGGTAACACTGATGGTTGCAGTTTCGCATCCTGCGATTTTCTTGGCATCGGTTGTCTGATAGTATTTCTTTGCATCACTTGAAAGATAGTAGGTGTAACCTTCTTCGTTATCATTGAGTTCTTTCAGTCGTGCATTCAATCCGGCTTTGAATGTGTTCATGTCCATCGTGTAGGAATCAAAGACATCCTCATAGGCAACTTCCTTTTTATACCAGCTCTTTGAAACATGAATCTCGTAGGCATAGGCTTTAGCATATTGACCACTTTTCTTCTTGCTGAGAATATAGCCTGACATATAGTAGGTTATGCTATAATTGTAACCGTCATTCGAGTTGTTATGCTGCTGAACATCACTTCGACTCCAACCTGCGTGGCTTTCTGAGTTTCTCAATGCTGCTTCTCTTTCTGCAGATGTTGGAGTATAGTTTTTGTCCTTTGTGCTGATACGATACCAGTGATCACCTTTGATGATAGCATCATTGTCAGTTGGTGGATAGTAGTCACACAGCTTCACATTACCGGCATCGACTCTGTAGATATACCATCGCTGGGTGTAGTATTGCCCCATTCCTTCACGGGCATAGTCTGTTACCCAGGATGTCAGATTGTAGTTCGATAAAGAGAAGAGATTTGCAATGCTGTCCCTTCCTCCAACAAACTGCAAGAGCGTGTTTCCTGCATTTGCAGACAGACTGTTGTAGAGACCATAGACATTTTCTGCAATCTCTATGACGCTGCTTGTCTTATCCATCATCGTTCCTCTGAAACTGCTGTTGCCAAGGATGGAACCTACCGCATTGCCTGCTCCAGCAGAAGCAAGATTGACTCCCATGGCATACAGGTTATCAATGTCTTCCTTCAGATTCTCCTTGGTGAAGTTGGAACCGAATCCTGAAAAGTTGTCAAACATCGCTTCCCAATCCACGTTGCCCAATTCCGAGAGTTTCAGGATGGCAGCCAATTCCTGGTTGATTTCCAGGAATGCAATATCCTTGAACGAGAGGGTGCTGTTGGTGACGATAGACTCGAACTGATAGCAGAGTGTCTTGGTCTCTTCACATACCTTATATAAATAGCTTCCCCAGTAGAGAGCATTCTGTGGATTTTTAAGCATCATTCCAGCTACAGTCCATATCTTCGGCATGATCTTGGCCGACACCATGTTGTAGATACGGCGGTAATAGTAGTTCTCAGTGGCACTTGTCCACAGTCCCAGATGGGTGAGGGCTTTGCGGTCAAGGAACTTGGATGTGAAGATTCCTGCCGCTGCCACCTCTGCCGCCTGATAGTGTTCACGTATCTTAGCTACCTGTTCGGCATAATACGTCTCAGTAGCTGCCTCTGTTGCAAAAGCGGCTGTCATAGCTTCTACAGTGCGCTTATCAAAGTTCACACTGTAGTACTGCGCCATCATCGGTACTACGGCACAGAGATAGAGAGTAAGTATTATCAGATAGCGTTTCATTTGTCTGAATATTATCGTTTATGACTTGTTACATATACTTATCAAATTTCCTCTTGGGTTTGAGGTTCAGCACATGGCCAGTCTGGTTCACCTTCTGGGCAAATGGTAGGGATTTGGTGATTCCTGACAGTTCCCAGTCTCGGCAATAGGCTTCGATGGCATGCTGATGGTCGCATTGCAACTCTTTCTTGTAGAGCTTCAAGGCTTCCTTCTCAGCTCGCTCGGTGGTATAGGTCATATAGCACTCGTGAGGTTCTTCTACACCAAACACGCCTCCGACACTTCCTCTTCGGATAAAGACTTCTCGGAAGAAGCTTCTGCCTTCCTTGTTTTCAAGGCGGTTGATGGTGAAGATCTTCTTGCAGTCCACATCTGTCAAACCCAGGATTGCCTTGATCTCGTCGAAACGTTCACGGAACTTGCTCTGGTCAAGCAGCATCACCACATCAGAGTTGTTGATGATGGCTTCCTTCACGATAGGACTTCCCACGATGTCCTGGATCTCCTGAGTAACCACACCCACTGATGCCCAGAACTTACGGGCTGTCTTGTAGAGGTATTTGATGTACTCTGCCATCATTGGTGAAGCAATGGCTTTCCATGCCTCTTCAATGACAAGCACCTTACGGTTCTTCTTGATACGCATCTTCTGGATGAAAACGTCCATGATGATAAGTGTAACAAGAGGGAAGAGGAGAGGGTCATCCTTGATGGAGTCTATCTCGAAAACGATGAAGGTCTCATCAAACAGCTTTGTGTCGAGGTTCTCATTGAGAGTGAGCTCATGACTACCGCCCTTGTAGAAGTCCTTCAGCAGATAGTTGTAGGATGCCAAGTCTATTCCTGCCAGATTGTTCTCCTTTATAATCTGAGGAATACGGACTTCACTGTACTCGTAGAATGTGTTGAACGACAGGTTCTCTATTTGTTTCTTCATGAAGTATTCATCGAAGTATTCCGTGATAACCTGCTCTATGAGACGGTCTTCCGTCTTGGTGACTTCACCTTGGGTTCCTTTCCAGATGAGCATGACCAGATTTTTCAGGAAGCCTATCTTCTCGATGTTCAACTCCTCACGCTTGATGGCAAAAGGATTCATCGTGATAGGATGCTCGTCAGTGTAGCTGATATACTTTCCACCGACATATTCGCAGAGTCCTTCATATGAATTACCGGTATCAACCATCACAACGTCGGTATTCTGTTCCCACATCTGACGGACTACACTATTCATGTGGAAGGACTTTCCGCTTCCAGACGGACCGAGGCAGAAGAAATTGGAGTTATCCGTTATCTTGTTCTTTCCTTCCTTACCACTGATGTCTATGGCAACAGGCACACCTTGGCGGTCTGTATAGTAAATCTTCAATGGGGTTTCCTCACTATGCAGAATGCGCTCTTTGTACATGAGACAGGCGGCTGCATCACTGAGAGTCAAGAAGCGGTCATACTCTGGGTTGGTGGAGTAGCAATTACCAGGGAATGAGTTGACAAACAGCTCCAGCTGGTTGTAGGCTCTTTTGCTGATATGAATGCCCAATCGGCCAAAGGAGTTCTCCAGATAGTTGGTACATTTCTGAATATCAGCATCTATAGGTACTCCAACGACAAGGTTGAAGTGAGCATATACCAACTGTTTGTTTTCTCTTGCTATCACATCCTGTACCTTCTTGATGTCCTCCACGGCTATCTGGTTGCTTGGATTTGGCATACTGGCATGACGGTTTTTCTTCTTGTCGAGTAGGGAGAGCTCTCTTTTCTGGTTAGGAATAAAGAACATCTGATTATACACAACTACATCGGCAGAAGGAATGCTGTCAACCAATGATACCATATCCACTGGCATGGAAACATTGTTCACCTCAATGTTGGTGAAAGGACGGACTATAGATGGTGTGCTGACACAGTCAACATCAACAAGACTATACACCTTGCATCGTTTGTTACCCATGCTGATAGACTCTTCATCAACTTTGAAGTTTGTCATTGACACAGTCTTGTCGTTGAAGTTCATGGAGAAATAGCGGTCAACATATTCACGAGCCGTATTGCCATCGAGGTAGGATGCTTCCACGCCTGAGTCCTTCAACTGGTCTTTGACCTTGCGAATTTTCACCATAAAGTCACGCCATTTCTTGCTATCAAAAGAGAAGATACGGCTTTTCTTATTCTCCTGGGTGATAATCAGATAAGTCTGACTGTTGGTATAGGAACGTCCATTGAAATACTTGAAGTAGGACTCTGACAAAAACTCATGATTGTCGTTGCTCTCATCCTGGAACTGCTTACGCACGAAGACATCCTGCTTATGAATGGCATAGCCTTCACCGAGGGTCTGGGCAAGTGCGGTGACAAGATGATTGAATTCATAGTAGCTGTCTATGTTTGCAGAATACTTCTGCACCGGGTTCTCCATCTTCAAAATGGCTGAGTATTCGCCAGTCTTGGTATAGAGCACGCCAATTCCATCCACATCCTCAACAGAGAAGTAGATGTCTTGAAAGATCTTCTTGCGTTTGCCTCCGGTTCCAAAGGCAGAGACTGAGATAGCCATGCCTATGAGTATAGCTACAAATGCTATGATTACATATATGATCATTGTTATTTGCTCTTTTATCAAATGAAGATAGGCTCATCCTTGCGAGAGGGTGAGCCTACCGATTTACACTATTCAGATTTCAACACACTTGCTCATTTGTTTACGTTTGAATTTTGTTTGATTACATTCTATGCGAACAGGCATAGATGAACACACCATGCTCTTCCTTCTTGGTATGCAACCCTTTCTTCTGTTTGAAGAAGATGAGGGCGGCTCCCGAACAGAGGGAAACAGCAAGAACCACAAGACCAACCACAAAGCCAAGAATGCAATATGCTATGATAAAGCCGAGAATGGCTCCACCAACGGCACAGGCTGCCCAGGTGATGTAGCGTCCCTGGAACCCCATAAATTCAAGGGGCTTCTGGAGACCCTTGAACATGGGATAGCTTACGTTCTGATTTTCGTTTACTTCTCCTGACATGATGTATTCTTTAATGCTTGAACGATAGATTAGAGGCCGAAGAACAAAGGCAGAGCCTGGGCTGCAGCAACGAGGAAGATACATGCGCCAACAACCATCATGATCTTCTTCTTGAAATCTTACTGATTGCTCGTAATGTACTGATAATCAATACTAATTGAAATGGTAAAATGACGAAAGAAACAAATTGGGAACAACAAAATCAAGAAACCCCAAAATGAAAGCATGAGAAAACATAAATTAACACTGAAAACAACGATAATTTTCCTTTTCTTTCATTTCGGGAGTAAAGCCCTAATGTTGTATGTTAATCACAAAAGTTGCTTTTTCGTGCGTAAGATAGTAGCAAATTAAAGTAATAAAACATATTTTTTATGCCACTATACAATATTCCCTAAAGATTCTCGTTTATTACAATAAATGTATATATCTTTGCATTGAACTTAAATAAAATTACAATGAATGAGCTTAATAGAATAAAAGTAGTTCTTGTAGAACAAAAGAAAACAGGTAAATGGTTAGCAGGGCAACTTGGAGTTAGTGTTACAACAATCAGTCGTTGGTGCTCTAATTCTGCTCAGCCAGATTTACAAACACTAAGTAAGATTGCTAAGCTGTTAAAAATAGATACAAGAGAACTTCTTGTTCCAACAGACTTGCATGAAAACTTTTAAAATTAAACAATAGAAAAAATGAATAGTGAAAAAAATGCTCCTCGATATTTTATGCATAAATATTGGGGTAAAAAGCCAGCCACTGGTATAAGTCCTTTGGTTGAAAAATATACAAACCCTGGAGATACTATTATTGATCCATTTTCAGGGTATGGAGTTTTCTGTTGTGAAGCATATCTTAAAAATAGAAACGTTATAGTAAATGATCTCAATCCGATAGCCAATTTTATAGCACATAACTTGTTCTCAAACGATGTTAATATTTCAAGAGTAAAAAGGGTATGGGAAAAGATCAAAGCAGAAATGTCAACTTTCATAAACGAATGGTATAATATTACCATTGGCGAGAAAACATATCTGCCTATATCAGTTTTAAGAAATAAGGATGGTTTACCACTGCAATTTACTTTTAAGGATGGCAGAAAGACGTCTATTAAAGATATTCCAGAAGAGCTAGCAAAAGAGTTCTGTGAGAAAGAAAACAATTACAAAATAACGGATTGGTATCCTATGGTTTCGGTTATTGAAAACTCCAGAATATCAGCTCGCCCGAACATGACAATAAAAGATCTTTTTACCAAAAGGACACTTGCTTGTCATGCGAAATTGTTGTCATTGATAAATAAATATGCAGCAGGATCTGATAAAGACTTGTTTTTAATTGCATTTACAGCAAATTTAGCCAACTGTTCCAAACTTGTTCCACCTATCAAAAGCAGAGGGGCACTTGCTCAAGGAGCTTGGATGACCGGTTTTTATATTGGTGAGACATATATAGAGAATAATGTATTACATTATTACGAAAATCGCATACGGAAGGCGATAAAGGGAAAAGAAGATTTCTTGAATGCGCTATTGGGTGATTTAATGAAAGAGCCTATCCAATCTACTTTCAAAATCACCAACTTTGATGCAAAGAGGTTGCAACTCCCAGACAACTCTGTGGACTATGTTTTTACAGACCCTCCTTATGGGGATAGTGTACCATATTTTGAGCAAAGTGTAATTTGGAACTCATGGCTACAGTTTGTTCCTGATTATCAGCAAGAAATTGTAATATCCGATAGTAATCAACGTCACAAAGATATTGAGGCTTTTGAACATGATATAAATTCTGCTTTTTCAGAAATTCGAAGAGTGCTAAAAGATAATAAATATTTTTCACTTACATTTCACTCTCTTTCTGGACTAGAATGGAAAGCCGTTAGCAATGCGTGTGTTTTCAACAATTTCAATGTTGTTGATTATGAATGGTTAGAACAAAAGACCTACCCACCACGTCAACTTAATCGTGTTAAATCGATTAAAGGTGATGTCCTTGTGACTTTTCGAAAGAATCCAGCACCTGTACACTTACGTGTTTGTGATGATAGTCAATTTATAAGAATTATAACGGAGTTCATAACTGAAACGATCAAGAAGGGGACTACCGACACAAATGCTATAATGATGGCTATAATGGAATGGATTTTGCGAAATATGATTATAATAGGCAATGTCGATGTGTTTACAGTTCTGAATAATCGTTTTCAACTGGACAAGGAAGGAAATTGGAGTATAAAACAAAAGTAAAATATAAAAATATTCAATATGACAAACTTTGAGAAATGGGACAAAGAGTTCCGTGCACAAAATCTTTACGCTTTCAACAACAATGAAAGTGCTTTGTTGTACTTGAAGGTTAGAGCCGTATGTCGTGGAAAACAGATTAAACAATTTGTTGAGAAAAATGGCATAGAGCTTACTTCTACAAAGATTAACGAGCAGTTTGCCGAGTTGTATTCAATAATGGAGAATACACCTAATGGCAAGACTATGCTTGATACTTATCTGTGCGACAGAAACAATGAATGGTATCACACGATGGGTGTGGATGAAGAAAAATTGAAAAGTGGTTTACGTCAGATAAACAACTACGAATGGGGAGGAGATCAAGAAAACTCTCTTGACCAATATCTTGTCCGTAGATATATTAAAGTAATCAGCGATTATGATGAACTACGCAGCAAGGCTGATGCTATTGCAACAAATGCTTGGAATTTCGTTCAAACAAGTTGGTATAACAACTGGACATCCTATCTTATTGAATCAATATTTAAGAAGCATAGACGTGTGTTGTCTGCTGTTGGTGAAATCAAAAGTGTTGACTTTTTTATTGAGAATAACCCTATCGATTTGAAAGTTACCTATTTTCCTGGAGCTTATATGCAAGGTAAGTTAAAAGAAGCATTAGGCAACACTGAGTTAACTTGGTTGAAGCGTCAGGCTAAGAAATATGGTATTACACCAGATAAAAATCTTTCTGATTCCGAACAGTATAATTTCTTAAAAGAAGAAATCGAAAATCAAGGACATCAAGAAGTTATATCTCAACTTACTGCTACAAGAAAACAGATTGTAAATGAGGCTCGTAATAATCCAGAAAACCTGATGAAATGGCTTTATGAGAATCAAAGTCCTCGTTTGTTCGGTGCTGAAAACCGTCTGTTTGTTGTTCTTGTCGATTCTACGGACATGAATCAGTCGTGGAAGATGAAGAGAGCATTCTCGTTAATTGAGCCTAAGGTAAATACATACCTTGATAGCTTCAGTGAAAATTCTCTAAAGAAAATTGAATTCACATTTAATAAAAAAATATACGAAAGTCTTGCCGACATAATCTTTGTCGTAAAAGAATAAATGGAGGAAAGATGGTAATATTGCATAATCCAAATTCCATTTAGTTTTTTCGTAAAACAGAAACGATATGAGAAAAATTGCTGCTTTATTGTTTTTGTGCTTTATGCCTATCAGCCTATTTGCACAAACTTATAAAATGTATCAAACACGTAACTACCATAACCAGTTACGTTTGAATACTGCTACGGGAGAAGTGTTACAGATGCAAGATGACGGTCAATCTTGGAAAATATGTGATGCAATGGAAGATGGTGGCGAAACTGATAATCGTTTCTGTCTTTATGAAACACAGAATATGTGGACTTTCATCATGCTTGATACTTTTACAGGAAAGAATTGGCAAGTCCAATTTAGCACAAAAGGAACAGATTACATGTTTGCTGCACCAATAAATTACTGGTCAAAAGCATATCCATCTTCAACTGATAGATGGCAGGGTAGATTCAAAATGTTTGCTACTCAAAATATGTGGACATTCATCATGTTGGATAGTTTTACAGGAAGACTTTGGCAAGTGCAATACGATACCAAGTCTTTAGACAATCTCCTTTGCGTTTCAATTAATGAAGAAGTTCTTGAAGCAGGTAATAGTAGCATTTTTACAATACAACCGATGACGAGTATGTATCAATACTATTTGATAAGCAATAAGTCCGGTGCAATGTGGCAATTTCAGTGGACAACTAAAGGTCCTGACTATAGATGGATCAAAAGGGTTAATTGACAAATTGTATTTGTTTATGAAAATAAAAAACATAAATGACATTACATTGTTTAGATACTTGTTTTGTCTTGATAAAAGAGAATTGCCACAAAGCATTCTTAATTGGTGTAATAATATCGGTAGTGCAATTGATTCTGACAGAGAGAATGCGATAAGAGAATTATCTACAGTAAAAGAAAACTGCCGTAATTTGGTCGTTTTCTCTAAGACATTTATTGATACGATGGATAAATCCTATATGAAATTTACACAATTTCATATTGATATTCTCCAAGAGTTAGATAATGAGAATGGAATTGTTCGTAGCCCATACTTTATAGAAGGGTGTTATGTCGTGTATAGCATAAAGAATGGCTGTCTTACTTTATGAATATTCCAAGACAACATCGATAAGTATTTGTCGATACCTACATATTACATTTGTGTGTCACCAAAGGATAGAATTAAGGGAAATGGACATCAGTTAGACTGTATGGTTTTACCTCTTATTGATGGTTGTATGGAAGCAAATATCAGAGATTACATAGATATGGTCTTAGATTATTTGTGTTTAAGACAATGGGCAGAAGTACAATTAGGTAAAGTTTCAACCACTGTTAGAAAAGAGGTTAAGAAGAAAAAGAAAAATCAGAATGTCACAGAACCAGGACTTGATTACTATCGATTTGACAGTAAGTGGTACACTGAAATATGTAATGATGAATCTTTTAAGGTTAGTGGTCATTTCAGATTGCAACCTTATGGTGATGGCACAAGGAGACTGATATGGATTAACGAATTCACAAAGAATGGTTACCATAGAAAAGCTACTATAGACAAGGTTAAAGATGGAGAAGTTTCTCTTACATAAACATAGATAGACAATGAAAAGAAAGAAAATATTATATCTTGACCAATTTGCTGTAAGTAATATGTATAATGCTGTCCCTACATCTTTGTGGGGACAGCTACGTAGTATTATCATAGAAAAAGTAAACAATAGAATCCTTTCTTGTCCTATGCCACTTGAACACCTATACGAAACACTAGGACGTTCCAATATGGGCGAAGACGGCAACGAAAGTATAGAGTATTCAAAACAAATAGCGCAACAACATCATTTCTTCAGCGAGATTGCAAAAGGAACTACATTTTATGGATATGAAGAAATCGCAGCAACGGAGATAATGATGTTGCTAAGACAGGGGAACGTTAAACTAATACAATCCATGTATTTTCATAAAGCATACTATGCAGACATTGAAATACTTGACATTTATGCAAATGGTCATAAGTTCAACAAAGAGAATCATTTCTATAATCAAGAACTGTTCAAAGATGTAAATGGGTTAAGAGAGGACATGAAAAAAGCTGGTCAAGAACTTAGTAAACCAGATAAATCTTTAGCATTGGATTATCTATGTAAAATACAGACCAGAGCATATATAGAAGGTCTTAAAGAGCTATGCCGAAAAGGAGAGGTTAATGTTCGAGGTGTGCAATGTGGTAAAATAAATATTCCTAATAAAGTGGATTTGTTATTAAAACTACTATGTGATAAAAGACTTGATAAAAGATTAGCTCAGAAATTAATTTGCGAATTAGAAACACATGGGTTTGAAAAAATTCCATCAATGAATATTCGTTCATCGTTGAATGCAGATATGGCTGTCAACGGGAAAAGTCAGACTCCGAATGATGTGATAGACATAGATAGGGCTGCTATTGGGTTGCGTATTTCTGATTATTTTTTCGCTGATAATGAAAAGAAATTAGCTATTGAAAGATGCCAATTGGATAAAAAATATCAGACTAAAATCTATTCTGCAAAAAAAAGATTCTGTTTCGTCACTAATTACGGAGTTGTCGGAATTGTAAATCATAATTTGTTTTGAATATTATTTCCAGAAATATACAGAAGTAGCCAACTGAATTTAATGATGATGTTCCTAAATTCAGTTGGTATTTCATTTGCCACAATTTTGTGCTACAATTATACCTATTCCTCCTGAAACCACAAAGATTCCAATCGTGAAGAAGAACCAAAAGAACCACTGGACATAGTGACCGAGATAGCAGCCATCATATTCCTTGTAGCGTTCACGGACTTTCTTCTGTTCATCAGCAAACATGGAATTGACCTCATGTATATGCGTCTGTATCTGTGCGGTCATCCATTGGCGTTCTTTGGCAAACAGTTCTTGGATTTTCTGCCAGTCAGCATCATTGACATTTACAGACACCTTTAATTTTGTGGGAGCATTTTCCAAAACTTTGTCTATGTGCTGATTGATGGTATCAACCTTTTTGCTGATAGTAGTCACAGCACCACCTAATTTGGCTTCTGCACGCTGATACTGCAGAATGGCAGACTCCAGTTCAAGTGTGGCATTGATGAAGGTGTTGGTAGCCTTGTCAATGTCCTTACTCAACTGCTTCAACTCAGGAACACGGCTTACAAGTCCATCCTCGGCTTGCTGTTCCTCAACCTCATTTTCGACATCATTCATCATGTTGTCGAAGTCGGATCTTTCTTCTGTGTCTATGTTTATCTTGCTTTTTCTGATTGCCATATTGTTATTGATTTATCGGTGGAAACTTCTGCTGCGTGGCTTTGGCTTGCACATGGAATGAGCCATCTGTGCGCAACGGTGAGCAAACTTCCAGTCATCTTCATCGTCTTTCTTACCCCAACCAGAAGAAGGAGTAGAACCGCCACCACCACAGGACTCCGACATGGAAGTGGCTGCATCAATATACCCTGCAAACAACAGCATCGCTACATGAGCAACATTCTCTGTTGTCGCAATATCATTGTCCTCTGGAACCTGAACCTCATTATTAAAGACATCTTTGACAGAGTTCGGAAGCCACACCTTTTTGACTTCATCGCCAATGTTGATTGTGAATGCCGTTTGTGTAATTTGAGGTTTCGCCTTTGGTTGTGATGCAGTTGGAGTTTGAACGATAGGACGAACTGGGCGAGGCGTTGAAGCAACGGATGGAGAAACAGGCTTTGTCTTGACTTGTGTAGGTTGTGGGTGCAGTTTATTCCATGTGTCTTCAATCTTTGATGCCATAAACTTTCTGCCAATCTCAGAAGCCTTGAACACGGAAGCATTCTTGCCGACTGTGTAGCCGACAAGTTTCCGCTGCTTGTCGTAACGAGGTTTAACCTCATAGCCTTTCATACGCAACAGATTGAAATATCTGTCAATGTTGAACTGCTGCATATCTGTGAGGATATGTTCGCAATCCTCCGCAAGTTCAGCCTTTCGCATATTCCGAATTTCCTGCGGTTGTTCCCATCCATGGCGCATATTGATGATTTCCGCAGCCTTCATTGCCCGAAGGTGAATATCGTGTACATCATTGGTCTTACCCTCCATATCCACACGACAACAATCAATGTGAAGGTGCAGCGTTCCAGACATAGAATCAGAGTGCAGTCCGCCCACATTCATAGAATTGGTGAAGTTGGTCTTTATCACATTGGAGGAACCGTTGGGCATAAGCCCAACAGAATCCAAAACTCTCAAAGCTTCGTCTTGGAGGTTTGCCCAATCTTCCATCGTGAAGTTTGCAGACTCTTCCTTTGATGGGGAAAGTACAAAAGTGGTCATGAACCTTTCCAACTTTCTGCCCACCGTCCTTTCCGCTTGATGATACTGGCAATGATGCTTTATCATGTACCAGATGGCGGTAGGGTCAAGACCATCGGGCATATTGTTCACCTTGACCGTTTTTGCATTCTCCTTTTCCAATGCGTACCTTACGGAATTGCCTCCGTATGATACGACCTTTGCGAGCATAATCATAATTGTTCCTTTGATTGGGTCTGTACGTTTGTTGTGATATTCTCTTCAATGCTATACCAATGTTGGATAAGTCCTGCAACGGCATCAATCCACCAACGCATGAACTTCTCATTCTTGAAGAACCGAGCCTTTTCCTCAGCCGTTTTCTTGGATAGCACGTTGCTGATTTTTATCAAATCCGTCCTTGCGATGGCGAGAGAGTTGAGAGCGTCCACCTCTTCCTTGGTGAGCCTCATGCGTGGACGGTGCTTTAAGCCAGTCTCAACGACATAGCGGCTCAGGCTTAACCCACACTCCTTGGCATGTGTCTGGAGACGTTTCATTTCCTCTTCCGTGCATCGGTAGGTATGGACTTCCGTAGGCGGTTTTCTTATGATGTTCTTCTTTCTCATTTGTCCTTGTCTCTGATTAAAAAGGGATGATTACAAGCATCTTACAAAGGTGGTCACGACTGCGAGCCTGCGAGTAGTCCGAGAAACTTTTAGGAATACAGAAAGACGGACACGGCTTCTGTATTACAAAAGGATTTCTCGAAAAGTACCTATAAAATGACGGCACTTTTAACAGCCTCCGTCCCCAAGGCTGCTTAAACGTATAACAGTTGGGCGGTAGCCTATGGCGGTTAATCGTCCTTTGGGATGATTTTTATGTATAGTGGCTTATTCGCCTCTGTATGCCTATTGATTGCCGTTATGGTATTCGTTAGGTTTGTAGCCATTGGCATTAAAACCATTAGACTGTTGTGTTTGACCTCCAAACTGATGCTGTGGATATGTATTGTGCTCTCCCTCATTCTGTTTGGCATCTGCTTCTTGCAGGGAAGAAGGATTGCCAACAGACTGTCTGGAGTAGTTTTGATGTGGGGAAATTCCACCAGTAACAGCATCGGAAAGATTGTCATTCGTTCCGACCTTACCCACGCTTCCATTATCATTAGATGATGCCGAATTTAGGGAAGAAGAAATATCTCCAGTAATAGAATTGCCCTTTTTGTCAGTATCGGATATACCATTGGCAGAATGCCCATCTTCCTTGTCCGACTTTGTATCATCCTCCGTTGTTGTAACAATTACTCTTGCTTGTGGAACTTCCGTGTGGATGATTGCAGAGCCATCCGCATTGCGCTTCAATGAAAAGCCGTTCTTGACAAATCTTCCGTCCACATACCAACCAGAGAGGGAATGCAGGGTAATGATGCGGTTGTCTCCAACTTTTTGTGAAGAGGAAATCCCCACAGCCTCCATAGCCTGTAAAAGTTTGGGTACGGTCTTGCGGTCTTTATCCCAGAGCTTGGCAAGTTGGGTATTGTCAACCATACATTGCCCACACAATATTTCCACTTGTTGGGTCTTGCTGATAGAAACAAGCGTTGTTTCACGTTCAGCAAGAGAGGCAAGAGACATGAAGCATTCCATGCGGTCAATCTTGTACTTCTTGCAGCGAAGATACTCCATCTGTACATCGGACAGCGTGAAGCAGTAATGTATCTTTTGTTTATCCATGTTCCGTGAATTTTGGATATTATAACCATAACTGGCAATACTTTTTTCTCAGTAAAGAGAAAATCATCTGTGCCGTCCTCTCCTTGGGGAAATGTCCTCTGCGATAACATAGAGCTCGCCTTGCAACCTGTCATTAGAATGGTTGCTTAATCGTGAAATGCACTCAATGCAAACAGACTGGGCAAGAAGTTTTCTTCTGCCGACAGTTGCTTCATCATTGATGCCCTTGTTGGCTCCGCATTGTTCGGCAAGCTGATTGAAAGCATCACGCATCCGAAAGTAGCCGTTGCCAGTATTGATGTAGCTCACAGCAAGGTCAGCGACATTTGCCAACTTGCTTCTGTACTCTTCATGGGAAAAATCGTCCTTCATCATCGCCATGTCTATTTACAAAGTTCACTCATGTGCTTGGTCGCTGCAGCCTTGGTCTCAGCCTCAGACATACTGCGGTTCTGGCGCATCCAGTTCAAAAGTTCGGACTTCTCAAAGTAGATAATCTTGCCGTTGGGACGGAAGAACGGAAGTTCATGCTTGTGTGTCATCTTGTAGAGACTGCTCTTTGATATACCCATGAATAAGGCAGCTTCCTCCAGTGTCAATACTTGCTTGGCATCACGGAGAAGGTTCTCCATTATCCCAATGCGGTGCTCATGTGACTCTACCTTCAAGAGAAGAGTCTCGGTGTCGATAGTTTTGTTCATTATTCTGTAATTTAATTGTTTATGATTTGTTGTATTGCTTGTTTTGAAAGTGTAGTCCCCCAAGGCAGAGAGAAATCCCTGCCCGATAAATGAGGACTACAAAAGTGAAAATAACTGGTTGTTATCCTGAAAAGTTCTGTTTACTTGTTATCCTGTATAAATGTAGTTTTGCGTGGATGAGTGTTGGTGGCTGCTGTCCGCTTTGTCCTCGGTATTTGCTTGTTCTCCTCACGTTGTTTGCGACCTCGAAAGGCTTTCTTTGTGTTGTCAACAGCCTTGACCTTTTCATTCGTCAGTACATCTGCATAGATGGCGGTGGATTTGAGCGACTTGTGTCCCATCAGCTTCTTGGTAGTCTCAATGTTGCCAGTAACCGCCTGTACCAAAATTCCGAATGTATGTCGGGCGCAGTGAAAAGAGATATTCTTCTCAATGCCCACCTTCTTGGCTATCCTTTTAAGGGCTGCATCCACATTAGCCTTGGCAGGAAGGTGAAATACAAAATCATCATCGCTTTTGGGTGGCATCCATGACAAGGCGGTATTGCCGATTGGTACGGCATTGAGAGCCTTGGTTTTCTTTTGGACGATTACAAGCGTGTTCGTTACCTTGTTTCTCTTGATGTCACTCCATCGCAGAGCCTTGATGTCGCTGATACGAAGTCCTGTCAAACAGGCGAAACCGAAAGCCTTTTGTGCCTCTGCAACTCCTGGACTTCTCTCATCTGAAGCCATGAACCTTTTCAGTTCATCGGGAGTGAGATACTGCTTATGTGATGTCTTTGGCTTTGGGAAACAGTCTGACTTCTCCAACTGGTAGAAAGGGTTAGCCTTCAACTTACCGAACTTGACCGCCTTGTTGAACACCGCCACTATGCGCTGTTGAACATTGTGAAGGGAGCCTTCACACAAAGGCTTGGCTTCAACTCGTACATACTTCTGTGGTACATAGTCGTTTTTCAACCAAAGGAAGAATGCCTTGAACCATTCCTTGTCGAACTTCCTCAGAGTGATGTGAGGTCTGCGCTTGTTGGCAAGGAACTCGCTCATTAGGTATTTCAAATACTTTGACTGGTCAACAATAGCCTTGGAGTAGTCTGTATTGTCGCTCATCCAGTCGATGTAACTCTGGATCCAGTCCAAAACTTCGGGAGACTCGTCATTGGGGATTTCCTTCACAATCATCAAGTGACCTATCTCTGGGATTGTCTCTGGATGAAGAATACGCTCTGCCCTTATCTGGTGGGCACGTTGCAATGTTTCTTCATTCCTTGCTTTGGTCTCTGCATCAACCTCCGGCAACAAATAGAGGGAAAGAAATTCAAACTTGCGCTTGCCACCATCGTAGATGTCAAGATACAAGCTTATGTTGTCGTTGGCAAGTGCCTTTTGTCTGATAGTTATTGTCATGTCTCTATATATTTTCGTTGTCAATGATTTATGTAAACATACCATCAATGAGGTTTATGGCTTCCTCTTTCTTCTTATCCACGATTTTAGCATAGATTTCCGTGGTCTGAATGTTGGAATGTCCCATCAGCTTGCTTGTGGTAAAAAGGTCTGCACCGAGCGTGAGCATCATCGTTCCGAACGTGTGCCGTGAGCAATGGAATGAGATATGCTTCTCAATGCCAGCCGCTTCCGCCCATTTGCGGAGAGCTCTGCCTATAACGGTTTGTGTGGTTGGTATATCAAAGAAAGGAATTTCATTTCCTCTTGGCTTTGGCAACCACCGCTTAGCCTCTTCCGAGAGAGGTATTATAACTGGCTTCTCCGTCTTTTGCATTTCCATGTCTATGTATTCGCCCTTTCCGTCAGCGGTCTTGAAGATGTGCATCGGAGCAAGACGGTACATGTCGCTTAATCGCAATCCAGTAAAACAGGCGAAGATGAAAGCCTCCTTGACCTCTGGGCGGTAACTGTCCGTAGCCATGAGGGTGCGAAGTTCCTCAATGGTCAGATACTCTTTCTTGCCATCCTTGGGTTGGATGCGCTCACGTGCATCAAGTTCTTTCATAGGGTTGTTGCGGATAATGCCTTGTCGCACAGCGTTGTTGAGTGCGGTGGAGAACATTCCGAGGTATCGGCTTGCCGTATTCTCGCTGATTGGTCTTGGCTCGCCATACTTGATATGGGAATTTGGGAAGTTACGCAAGAACTTCACATATCCACGGCAGAACTCCGCATTGACCTCTTCAAGAGAAATGAAGCCTTTGTTAGTCTCGTTAAGATACTTCTCAACGGTGTGCAGCATTTCCACACGGCAATGGAGCGTTGACTTCTTGATGCCGACACCACCTTCACAATACTTCTTTATCCATGTGGTAAGAAGCATCGAACCTTGCTTGACGGTCTCCCAGTCCTGTATGCCATGACCATGAAGGGCTTTGATGCGCTCTGCCTTGATGCGTTCTGCAACCGCCATAGTCTGCTTGTTCTGTTCCTTGCAGATAGGATTGATTTCGGGGACGAGGTAGAGTTTGAGGTATTCATACTTCCTCACTCCCTTATAGTAGATGTCAAGATAGATACTCTTGTTGCCATCTGCGAGCGACTTCAACCGAATTTTAATCGGCTCTTTCAGCTTTACTTGTTTCTTTGGTCTTGCCATGATGTATGAAGTGTTATTTTGTTTTTGTATTCTGCTACATTGGAGGGGCTTTCTCCCTCTTGTTGAAAGTTCATGTCAGATATGGTTTCCTATGCTGACATTTGCTTTTCTTTCTCTTCCCTTACTTCGGAAAACTGATGTAAAGATAAGAAAACAAACCGAGAAACGAGAAACAAAACGGAAACAAGAAACAGTCTTTTATGTCTTTTTAAGAGTGAGTTCAGCAAACATAGGAAAATTCAAATTATCGCTTAAAGTATTGATAATTAGCGTATTTACTTTCATTTGCTTTCTTGTCTTTTCAAACGCATTTTGTAGGACTAAGATATTCTTGACATCCTGCTCCTCATTGTTCATAGCGATGTAAACGCTGATAGCACCCACAACGGCAACTACACCGGCAATGGCGTAGCAGAGCTTAACCACAAAAGGTACATACTTGGCAATCTCCTCCGGAACAGTTGCGAGGGCATCTGTTCCGGCTGTGTAATCACCAGCTGCGTTCTGTGCATAGGTCGCCAATGTTCCACAGAAAAAGAGCATGGCGAGCGTCTTCATACGCTTGGCACTGAAAAGATTCTTTGCGAAATTCTTGATTTTCTTCATTTGATTTCTTTTGATGTTACTTAAAAAAATTACACTCATTTATCTCTCCTGCAGGTTGAGATGTTTTGTTATCCTATCTTTTTACCTTATACTATATTATAACCGAAGAATGCAGGGAACAGGATAGTTGCACCTATCATGAAAAGGCAGGCACCAATCAGCATCATGATGGATTTGGTTACGTCACCTTCGCCCGTATTCATCTTTATATAGATTTGCAAAGCTCCTATGATGGCTACGATGGCAGCTATGGCATACACCAGATAGACTACATAGAGCATCATTGTTACCGTAAAGTCATGAGCATTGCTCAGTGCGTCTGCTCCCCAGCTATAATCGACACCTCCGCATTTGGCAGATGCCAACATTGGCTGGAAGAGCATGACACCTATTAACATTATGGCAAACAAAAGATTGTGTTTACAGCTTATCTCTGGCATTCTTCTTTTCTATTTTTCGGGTATTGTGCTTATTGTTGAGATTCTGCATAAACTCATCTGAGAGGTAACTGCATTGTGGCACTGGATCTATGTGCTCCAAAATCTCATCGTTCTTCTCGTTGAGTTCTTCACTGGTCACGGTATGTGACTGTGGCTGCTGCGATTGCTCTTCACCAGAAGGAGGTTGCGGATATGGCACGTTTCCTGTCGGGTTGACAACTCTGAGTCCATCATCCGTGATTTGTTCCGTGAAGGTCATGTCACCCTCGTCAGGACCCTCGTTGCGTTCTTCGATTGCAACTGGCTGTTCCTCATTGGTCAAATCACCTACATCATAGGTCTCTTCTTCTGTTTTCTTTTCATCCTTCTTTCCATGTAGGTCTAATGTAATCATTACTGCAAAGTACACTACATACACAAAAGTGAGGATGAGCGCAAAAATTACGAATCCTGACATTTTCAATCTGAATTTTATTTGTTATTTTTATTGTTATCATACTCGGAACTTACATCCGACGAATCGGCGTATTTCCCAAAAACATTGCAAAGGAACATATATTTGTGCGATAAATGAAAAAACAGAGCTAAAACCGTTTCAGTCTTAACACAGATTATAAAAGAAGTATGATAATATTTCAATAATCATACTATAAAATAACTAAAGGGCGTATAATACAAAAAAGGAGACCCTCTCGAAAGAGAACCTCCTGATTGGTCAGTGATATGGCATTTGGGACGCTATTTGGGTGGTTTGATGATACCATTGATTACATCATTCACATCTTTGTAGTTGACGTATCGATGGGATTCATCTATCACCTTATCCTAATAAGCAACTTTTATCTTCTCTACAGTCTTAGCACCTGCATCATCGTTATCCAGATAACAATGTATCACGGTATATTCCTGCAGATATGGCAATAGAACCTTGATGTTACTGACAGAGTTAAGAACGAGGTAGTCGCATTCATGTGGCAGGCAAAGCTCATTTCCTGTTATCCATTTCTTGATACTGGCATATGTCAGCATATCAAAGAAACCTTCAAAGATGCAGCATTCTTTATGTGGCTCGTTGTTTGGTCTGATGATTGAAATCGACTTTTTGCCGATGCTTCGTTTGCAGTATTTGTTTCTGGCTTCCATTCCGCCCTCGATATTCTCAAAGGCTATGGCATAGTAACTCTTGTCATAGATACGATAATGTACTTCCTTGCAATACTCCTTGGCTATGTCACAGTCTATTCGCCTCTGCAAAATGTAGTCTCTGAGATAAGGATGACTAAGGCCTACGATACGCTCAATGATGGTGTTGGCTTCTTTTGCCTTCTCTCGCTGGGCAGCTTGGTCTTGTTTCCAGGCTTCCTTTCTCTCATCTTCCTTCCTTTGGGCTTCATAATCCTCTGAATATTGAAGATGGTGCTCTTTTATCTTCTGTTCCAGAAAGGTCAGAACTGCATGGTTGTTCCAGGAAGGATTCATCTTCTGAACCAGGTTGATGAGATTGCCACCTTCGCCAGCTCCAAAGTCGTTCCATAGATTCTTCTTGGGACTGACATTGAATGAAGGCGATGCCTCAGTTCTTAAAGGAGACAGATACCAATAGTTCTCCTTTAATATATAGACATGATGATAGCCCTGCGATTCCAGGAACTGCACAATGCTGACTGATTTGATTTCATCTATAGTCATGCTGTTACATATTTTATGGGCACATATTAGTTTAATATATATATACCCGGTTAAACTTAAACTTGTAAACTCACTTGGACGGAAACAGAGTAGGGTGATAATGGTAGCCGTCTTTCTCTTTTGTTATCAACTTTCGTTCATTGAAAATCTTTAGCATCTCCTTCACGGCATTATCACCACGTTTGTAACCTTCTTCGGCATAAGCTTCACCCAGAGCCTTTACCAGATCGACGTATCTCTGTGGGGTACTTTTGGAGAAAATCTTTTGAAGTACCATCGTATGAACATCGTCTGGCAGAGAGGTGAGCGGCTTGTCTTTGGGCTTGACAACAGTGACATGATAACCGACATCAAGTACAGGCAGAGAGTTATCGTCAATGTGGAATGCCCAGCTCGAAAACTCTTTGTCTCGCATATGCATGGGTCTTACCTCACTGATATTGGCATCCTGCTTGTTCTTGCTGATAATCAGCACCGTTTCTGCCTTATTCTCCAACTCAGTACCAATATGGCCACGAGTGTTGTTGTCATTCTTGTTAAGGTGGAGTACGCAATGGATATGCAGATCATACTTGCTCGTCCATGCCATCAGCATCGTCATTACGTCTGTTGACTCCTTGGCATTGTTGATGTCGTACATGAGATCTCTCAAACCATCGATAATGACAAGTCCCACACCATCAAATGTTCTAAGCGCATAATCTATGAGGGCTATGCGGAGAGTAGGGGTGAACTCCCTTAGACCATAGAATTTGATGCGCTTGTCTTCCTTGTTAAGGCTGAGCCCTGCCAGTCGGTAGATTCGCTCAACAACATTGTGGCAATGATAGCGGCTCTGCTCGGTATCGAAATAGAGAATTTGTCTCTTTCCTTCTGGAAAACTTGCCCGGTAGTTGAGTACCGTGGAATTGGTTAACGCAGCTGCTACCATCGCCGTGATGTTGAACGTCTTTTTGCTCTTTGCCTTACCTGTTGATGCACTGAAATTTCCGAAAGTGGCAATGGTACAGTCACCGACCCATAACACCTGGGGTGGTACGGGCGGTTTTTCTGAAGTTTTTATCTCTCCTTGTCTGAGATAGCTTTCCAGTTCACTGTCGTTGAAAGCGCTCTTGCACAGCATGCCTACTTCCAGGGACCCTGCTGCAGACTCTTCTTTTTCACTTTTACTGTTTCTTCCTCTTGCCATTGCTTCTTTCATTTTGATTTCTACACTTTGAGGGGTCAATCACTATCTCAGACTTTTCCAAGAGAGCCGTCAGTTGGACATCAGAATAAACTCTGGTCTTGTTTTTCTTTCTGTCTTTCATAACGCTTCTCTATTTGTTGGCACTGTCCTTTCGTGCCGGGGTGATATGGTTGTTGCGCATCCACTTCAAAAGCTCCTTCTTGTCGAAATAGATGGTTTTGCCCTGTGGCTTGTAGTGAGGAATCTCCATGTTCATGGTGAGCTTATATATCTGAGACTGAGAAACGCCAAGATATTCAGCAACCTCGGTGGTGGTGAGCATCTCTTTGTTTGAGAAATATCTTTCCTCAATCTTTGAAAGACGCTCGTTAAGTGCCTCAGGTTCTACCGAAGTGAGTTCCTTTACTCTCATTTCCAAAAGTTCTACTCTCTTGGCAAGTATGTTCATGTCAATTTTGCTATTTCCCATTTTCTTATTACTTTTAATGTTAGACAATAAGGGGGCTACCCCCGAAACTGAATCGATTCGGGGGCAAAATTACCCCAATAAAATCTAATACAACTGACCTTACTCCTGACACTCGGAAGTGTCAGGGGGGATGTAAGGAGATTTTTCTTTTCAGTTGTTTAACTTACTTTACTTCATCGCATTTCTTTCAGTTGTTTTGCAAAATCCAGAAACTCCCCACTTGGGAATTTTGCAGATGAAGCCTTCAATTCACTAAGTCGGCTGCTGATAGCACCTCGCTTGGATGCCTTTCCCGTACTCTTAGGGGTGAGCAGCTGATTGTCCGCAATAAGTGATACCCAGTTGTGGGGAATCATCTTCTCGATAGACAAAGCATACAGCAATTGAAGTACCTGTCGCATGTTGACTACAACCAGAGATTCATCCAACTCGCATTTGAAGAATCCGTCCATCGTTTCTTCATCGATACCATCTACAAAGAAATTCGACTCATTGGCGAATTTCGTAATGAGTCGAATCTGTTCTGGAGTGAATGAAGCAAGAATGCGAGGGTTTTCAACCACAACTTCAATGTGGTTGAACTCATAAACCATCGTCTCAAAGTCTCCTTTCTCAAATGAGGACTTGGTGAAGTACTTGGTGACAAGGTCTTTTCTGGTAGTAAGCAACTCATACAAGCTGAATACATGCTTGAAATGGTTGCGGACGATCAGTTCCTCGGAAGAGAAGACCGGCAGGTGATAGCTAACAAAGTCGTTGACATATCTGTCATACAACTTGCCATCGTTAAGGATTTCCAACTTGTACTGCTCGTAAGCAGCACGATAGAGTGTCCAAAGTTCATCTTTGGAAAGCTCAATCTCTTGTTTTGGACAATGATCTGAACACTGTAAACACAAAAAGAGAGAGCACAGAGGAATTGTTCTTCTGACTCATATTACTTTTTGTTAATGAATAAATTTGATATACGCCTACTTAATGAAGCAGGCGGAAATGTGTATTTTACTTGACGTTTATTTGTTATGTAAGTCATCATTTCAGTGCAAAGATACACCAAAATTGTGCAATCTATCTGCATTCAGTATAAAAAATAACATCAGTATGATTATTTAGACTCTTCTCAAAAGAAAAGCCTACATTAGGGAATATCCAATGTAGGCTTCTGAATTTTAGGCACTTATCTGTCCTATAAAGTTCTTCGTCTTGGTCTTTTGCTGAGTATCTGATTAATCTCTATGGTGCTGATTGGAGCCTCTATCTTGCAGCCAGATTCTAACCATTTGATAAGGTCATCCCTAAAGAAGGTGTATTTCTTACCCTTCTGATTGACAGGGATTTCTCCGTTCTGTATGTAAGTGTACATAGTGGATTTCTTGATTTTAAGAAATTCACAAGCTTCCTTCACATCCATTGGAATATGATCTGACAGGGAAGGTCTTTTAGTCCTGCGTACTTCTTCTCGAATCAGTTCCATAGACTGGTCAAGAAGATCGAATCTTTTCAGTATCTCTGACAATACTTCCGGTATGTCATTGAATGTTATTTGTCTTTCTTCGTTCTGCATATTGAAAACTTTCTTTATTTCTGATGATGAAATTGATAATCATTGTAATCGGGTACATCTATCTCAATTACGCATTTGCCCTTCTGTCTCAATGTACGTCTCATGCTTTCCACTTCAACATCCTGGAGTTCGGTAGGAAAACATAGCTTTATGAAGGTAGCTCGTTTCTGACCGCTCCAGCCAAGGCGTTCTCCAATATTCCAGGAGTAATGCCTGATGTCGAGAGTATTCAAGGTTCCATTTGTTTTCACAGGAACAATACATGATTCAGGGATGTCGTACAGTTTGATGTTCTGACACAGTATCTCCAAGTACTCATCTGTCATATATGGCGAAAGTACAGAGTAAGTGTAGTCTTTGACTGCATCATATTTTGAACTTTCAAGACTATACTGCCTGTTGCGATAGCGTTCACGCATTTCTTCTGCTTTCTCCACATCCGAGATGGATGGTTCGTTGGAAGAAATACTGTTGTTGATCACGATGTCTCTCACCGCTTGCGGCTTACGCAAGCACATGAATGCACAGACAATGATGGCAAATGATATATAATAGAATATCATCGGCAAAGAGAAACCGAAATCAGAGTCGGAAACTGTCACCATCAGGTTAGCAATCGCTCCATGTATTCTTGGAGCGACTACTACCATAATGACGGTGAGCATATTCGAAATGAGGAGAATCAAGAAGTTCTCTTTTAACTTTTTAATCATTTCAATTGTTACTTTTTGGAGTTTTTGTGTCTGCAAAGATATAGAGAATCTTGCTATTTCCTGCTATTTCGTATCAACAAAATGCGTCTCTTAAACACTATTTATTATTCTGTGTTTCAATGCTTTAAGCGATATTTTGTTTTCTCTTATTTGCCGTATTATAATCTTATTTTCTCTTATTTGCTTTTGGGCACATCTTGCTTTCTGTTGGCTTCTCGTCGTCTTTTACGTTCGTTAACGTAATTCTGCCTGCTGCCTCACGTGTTTTTGGGTTTGCGTGGGAAGCGTAGATCTGTGTCGTGCTGACATTCTTATGGTTGAGCAGATGCTGGACTGTATAGATGTCTGTACCAAGTTCGAGCTGCAACGAGGCATACGTATGACGGAAACAATGGAAGGTGATATGCTTTTCGATACCGCACTCTTTCAGCCAGCTTTGCATCACACCATACGTCATAGTACGTTTGAAACCTTGGAAGATATATGTTCTGTTGGTCTTTGGATGGATGAGAGCATAAGCATCATCGCCAATTGGAACCTGGGTCTGGCATTTTGTCTTCACGCAAATGAAATCCAGATAATATCCACCATCAGCATAGCTACGGATGTTTTCCCATTTCAATCTCAGGATGTCACTAATACGGAGACCTGTAAGACAGGAGAATAATGCCGCCTTTCTAACCACCGGAATAGAACATTCTGTGGCATACATTCTTCTAACTTCCTCCAATGTAAGACTTTGCTTCACTGGCGTTGTACATGAAATGTTTTCCAAAAGGCTGGCAAGATCATCTGTCAGCCTTCGCTCACGGTATGCCTTTGTCAAGACCTGCTTGAACACATTCCAATAGGCTGATGCCGTATTTCTGGAAATAGACTTTTTGATAACATGTCCACCTCTTGATGAAACTTTGGTATCAAGGAGATATTCCATGTACTTGTTACAGTAAAGAACATCAAGCATCTCAAATGTACATTTGCCTTTACTGAACTTCTCGAAATGCTTATAGGCTGCATCACACTTCACATAGTTGCGATTGACCATGTTTCTGAAATATCCGAGAAAGTCCTCCTTCAATCTGTCACGGTTGAAGAAATCGTACTTCTCGTCGAGAACATCAATGTACACCTTACAACGAATAGCCTCTGCCTTGGCGAGAATCTTGTCGTTGTAGAGCTTCTGCTGCTTGTTGGCAGGATCGGCATAAATGTACGTGCCAAGTGAGCGGCGGCGTATCAACTCCATCGTCTCCGGGTCTCTATATCCTGGCCAGAAGTCCAGGAAAAGTGACTTTGTTCCGTTGCGTCTATCACGCATACGGAGCTTAACGGTTTTACATACTTGCATAATATATCTGATTTTTGTATTAATAAAATTCGCTTGCAAAATTCCTAAATGATACTACATTGACAGCAGTAAAGAGAAAGTAAATCATACTATTCGGTATAATCTGTTTTCAAATCATCATTTTTGAAACGTTTTTCCATGAGTCTGTCGAATTCTTCTTTTCTAAAGAACATGAATTGCCCCTTCTTTACTTTAGTGACTTTGTAATGCTTGACGTAATAATGAACAATATCCTTTGTCATTCCATACTTCTTCATTGCTTCTTCTACGGAATAGTAGCGTTCTCTTCCTTCGAAATATCCAGTCTTCAGCGCCTGGATGTGCTGCTTTGAATAGTAGGTTACTCCATATTCAACTTTTGAAGGTATCTTATGCCGGTGGATGAATGAACGTACTGCATCATGCGTCATCTTGTAGGTATCTCTCATCTCTTCAGGAGTGATCCAGTCATTTATATCCGCATACTTATGTTTCTGATTATACAGGATATCAATGGCCTTCTTCTCATAGAAGTTGAAATTTTTAAGAGCTATTTTAGGAGTTTTGTTCTCTCTGGTCATCATGCCAACATGCTTGATGGTAATCTTGAACATTTCTGCCACTTCCTCAGTTGAGTAATATCCTTCTGGAGTAGGAGGACATGCTCTCTCCTGTACTTTTGCTTGGAAGATGACACGTTCTGTTCCATCCAAGTTCTCAACTTTCTTGGTGTTGCCCATTCGCTGTTGAGTAATCTTGTCGAAGTCGGTTCTATAGATCATCGTGAACTTACCTCGTTTCTCAGTCCTTACATCATAATTTTTAAGAGTGTAGCTAATCTGATCCTTTGTTAGGCCATACTTTTCTGAAATCTCTTCGTAAGTGTACCAGTCCGGATCTACCTCATTGCCTTTTTGCTTGATACTATCAATATGTATCTTGGAATAGTAAGCCTTACCATTACGGTTAACTCTTGGTACCTTATGATAAGTAACAAAACTCATTGCATTAGTTCGAGGCATACCATACATGTCCATCACCTGATCCATTGTATAGTAGTTGTCGAGATTGATTTCTTCAAGAAGATCTGCAAACTTAGCATCAACAGCCTTTTTACTGAAGAAGGTGTTACGACCTTCATAAACTTTTGGAATACCCATACGGTCACAACGTCCCCATACGGCTTTGCGACCGATGTGATATTTCTCCATGATTTCACGAAGGGTATAATACTCCTGCTCTTCCTTGATCTGATATTTTCTCTTCTTGTATGGTGAAGCTTCATCGAACATCTTGTCTAGGTCTGATGTTCTAACAAAAGTTTTATTTCTAATCTTTATAGCTTTAACAATACCAGTTTGGAAATATCTATATACGGTAGCACGGCTTACACCGAATAGAACGCCAACGTCTTTCGGGGTAAGGAATGCCTTTTCTCGCAAGGATTTTATCTTCTCTTCCTCACGCAAAGCTTCGGCACTTTCTTTCTCATTTTTCTTCTTTTCGGATTCTCTTTTCCGGAAAGCGACACGTTCACAGCGTCTTGAACAGTATTTACTGGTCATTTTGCTGGCAACAAACTCCTTTCCACAGACTCCACACACCTTAATTATTCTCATTTTTACATGCTCTTTTTGGTTAATGAGGTCGTCGATTTTGTCTCAGACTGTCTCACATATTCTCAGTATTTCTCACGAGGTGCCAAACATGAGAAATGGTCGAAGGATTGAAACAGTCTCATTTTGTCTCAGAAGGTACCAAAACATAGATTTTTTCCTTTCCATTTTCTCACAGAATTGAGGGCCACGAATGAAATTTGAGCCAAAAATACACCAAAATATTGGTTTCAGCAAATTACAAATGGAATGTGTTAAGACGAAAAAAGCCACCTAAGTAGGTGGCTTGCAAGCAGTTATAAAAATGTTCGTTTTAGTGCTGTCCAGGGGGTTATTTTCCGATGCAAAAGTGCTTGAAGATATTGTTTAGCGTTTCCTGGCTACTAATCTGTCCGCCAGTGATTTCACCCAGTTCTTCCAACACCATTTTCAGGTCTTCGGCGACGATGTCGCCGCTCATGCCCATTTCCATCGACTCCAATACTCGGGAGAGGGAATCATGGGCACGGAGTAGGGCCTCGTAGTGGCGGGCACTCGTTATGATGACGTCGTTCTCGGTAATCTCAGGAATATCAGCGGCTTTTACTAATGCCTGCTCCAGGGATGAAACATTCTCGCCTGTGCGGGCACTGATGAAGAGTGGGGCTTCTGATTCACTGGAATCTGAGCCACAGGAATGGGTGAATTTATCGAACGCTAGTTTATCATTCTCCAGTTTATCCATCTTATTAAATACTACCAGCAGCTTCTTGCCTTGGTTCTTCAGCTTCATCTCCTCGATTTCTGAGGCTGACGGCTGCTCATCTAATAGCCAGATTACTATCTTCGCCTCTTCCATCTTCTGGAAAGTGCGCTCTATTCCGATGTTTTCTACCACATCATCCGTCTTGCGGATTCCGGCTGTGTCAATAAAGCGGAAGGTGATTCCGTCGATGAGGGTGGTGTCTTCGATTACATCTCGGGTGGTTCCGTGAATGTCGCTCACGATTGCCTTCTCCTCGTGGAGCAGACGGTTGAGCAGGGTGCTCTTGCCCACATTCGTCTTGCCTACGATGGCTACGGCTACTCCCTGCTTCAGGGCATTGCCGGTTTCGAAGGAGTGGGCGAGGGTGGTAATCTTGTGATTGATTTCTTCGGCTAGTGCCTGGAGTTCGCTGCGGTCGGCAAACTCCAGTTCTTCGTGGTCGCTGAAGTCGAGCTCCAACTCCAGGAGCGAAGTCATCTTTAATAATTTTTCGCGAAGGAGGGAGAGTTCGTTGCTGAAATGGCCCTTCAGTTGGCTGAGCGCCATCTTGTGGGTTGCCTTGTTGGTAGAGGCGATGAGATCAGCTACGGCTTCTGCCTGAGAGAGGTCCATCTTGCCGTTGAGATAGGCACGACGGGTGTATTCGCCCGGTTCTGCCTGGCGACATCCTACCTCCGTAAATCGATGGAGAACCTGCTGAAGAATGTATCGGCTGCCATGACAGGAAATCTCGGTGGAGTTCTCGCCTGTATAACTGTGGGGTGCACGGAACACGCTCACCAGTACATCATCGATGGTGTTGCCATCCTTATCCTTGATTTCGCCATAATGCAGAGTGTAGGGCTTGGCTTCTTCCAGGGATTTGCCGTTGGCAGACTGGAAGATTTTGTCGGTGAGGGTAATGGCGTCGGAGCCACTGAGTCGGATAATTCCGATAGCACCGCCGGCTGGGGTTGCCAGGGCGCAGATACATTCTTCTTGATTCATTTTTTTATTGTTTAAATTCTATCTAATACAACCTTGATGAGATTGTCGATGGTGCTCTTGTAGCCGGTGTTGGCGCTGAGGGCACGGCGGTTAGCGATGACCATGCAGCAGGTTAATGCCTTATGACCGAGGAGAAGGGAAAGACCGGCGAGGGCTGAACTCTCCATCTCGAAGTTGTTGACGCGCAGACCGTTATACTCGAATGCTTCAATCTTCTGATTAAGTTCCGGGTCGGCAAGTGGGGCACGGAGCTCGCGGCCCTGAGGTCCGTAGAAACCGCCACAGGCTATGGTGATTCCACGAACCATATCATCGCCGGCTATCTGGTTGAGCAGTTCCGGATTGTTGTCTACACAGTATGGGTTGCCAATCTGGTCGTTCCATTTTACCTGGCGCTTGAATTCTGCCTCTGTTTCGAGGTCGCAGATTTCGTTGCGACGAGCATAGAAGTTGATGAGTCCGTCGAAACCGATGCTCTTCTGCGAGGCTACGAAGGTTCCGGCAGGGCAGTTGAGCTGCAGGCCGCCGCAGGTTCCGATGCGCACGAGGGTGAGCGTGGTGTGCTCGGGTTTCTCGGTGCGGGTTTTGAAATCGATGTTCTTCAGCGCATCGAGCTCGTTGACTACGATATCGATATTATCGCATCCTATTCCGGTGCTCTGCACGGTGATTCGCTTACCTTTATATGTGCCGGTGATGGCGTGGAATTCCCGACTTGAGACTTCGCATTCCTTCTCATCGAAATGGGAGGCTACGAGGGCTACGCGACCTGGGTCGCCAACGAGGATTACTTTATCAGCCACTTGTTCCGGGCGAAGATGAAGGTGGAAGCAGCTTCCGTCTTCATTGATAATCAATTCTGATTCTGCAAAATATTTGCTCATGGTTCGTTTGATTTTAAGTTATACATTATTTATATTGGGGCTTTGCGCCCCCTCTGTGTTTAAGATAAGCAAAGATACGAATAAAAAATGAAATGCGATATTTTTTTAATGATTTTAAACAGTAAAAAAACACGAAGGGCAAATCCCGAAAATGGAACTTGCCCTTCTCTTTCAAATCTCTCTTCTTTTATATCTAGTAAAGACTGCCAATGAACGGAGCCTTTTGCCGGATATTCAGATATGGGTAAACCCGGATGAGGGGTTATGAATTCATAGAGAGCAGGAACTCGTCGTTGTTGCGAGTATGCTGCATATTCTTGTGGATGGTGCTCATCGCCTCGATAGAATTCATGTCGGACAGATACTTGCGCAGAATCCACATGCGGTCGAGCGTTGTCTTGTCCTGCAGCAGATCGTCGCGACGGGTAGACGAAGAAATGAGGTTGACAGCAGGGAAGATGCGCTTGTTGCTGAGTGAGCGGTCGAGCTGCAACTCCATGTTACCGGTTCCCTTGAACTCCTCGAAGATGACTTCATCCATCTTACTACCTGTATCGATGAGGGCAGTAGCGATGATGGTGAGCGAACCGCCGCCTTCGATGTTACGCGCAGCACCGAAGAAACGCTTAGGCTTCTGGAGGGCGTTTGCATCCACACCACCGGTGAGCACCTTACCAGATGCAGGAGCTGTGGTGTTGTAGGCACGGGCGAGACGGGTGATAGAATCGAGGAAGATGACAACATCGTGTCCGCATTCTACCATTCTCTTAGCCTTCTCGAGCACGATTCCGGCAATCTTGACATGGCGCTCTGCTGGCTCGTCGAAGGTAGAGGCGATAACCTCTGCATTCACGGTGCGGGCCATGTCGGTAACCTCCTCAGGACGCTCGTCGATGAGCAGCATCATGAGGTAAGCCTCAGGATGGTTGGCTGCGATGGCGTTGGCAATATCCTTCATGAGGATGGTCTTACCGGTCTTAGGCTGAGCCACGATGAGCGCACGCTGACCCTTACCGATTGGCGAGAAGAGGTCTACGATGCGGGTGCTGAGATTGGTGGTGCGGCGGTCGCCACAGAGATTGAACTTCTCATCAGGGAAGAGTGGGGTGAGGTGCTCGAAAGGAACACGGTCACGAACCTCTGACGGGTCACGGCCATTGATCTTGATGATGCTGGTGAGCGGGAAGTATTTCTCGCCCTCGTGAGGCGGACGCACCTTGCACTCGATGACATCGCCAGTCTTCAGACCGAACTTCTTGACGAAGCTGGATGCTACATAAACATCGTCCGGTGAAGAAAGGTAATTGTAATCGCTGCTGCGCAGGAATCCGTAGCCCTCTGAAATCACTTCGAGCACACCGTTGGATTTCACGAGATTGCTGAAATCGTAGGCTGGTGCTTCCTGCTTGTTCTTGGCTGCAGGGGCAGCAGCAGGTGTGTGCTGGTGAGAAGTCTGCGGAGTGGTAGGACGGTCGAAGATATCGACAGTAGGAATGGCAGCCTGGTCTTCGATAGGAATGTCGACTACCAGGATGAAATCGGTTCCATCGCCCGGATCACCCTTCCAGGTTCCGTCTGCATCGAGTTCTACCTTCATACCTTCAGTATAGTGGATAGGAGCTGACTCCTGTTTCTTATCGGTTGCAGTTTTTTCAGTAGCTTTTTCCTTTGCCTCCTCAGCTGGAGCCGGAGCTGCTGCCGGAGCCGGAGCTGCTGCGTTCTGTGCATTCATCTTAGCCTGGAGCATCGCCTGCAAATCACCGCTGATGTTAGCGCTCTCAGCGTTTCCGGCAGAGAACTGCTCTTCCGGAACGGCAACTTGCTCAGGAGCAGTCTGCTGGTTATCGGCTGTTGCCTCTTCCTGCTGTTCTGCCTCAGTAGCAGCCTGCTGGTTAGCCGTCTCCTGTGCATCTTTCGCCATCTGCGCTTCTAGCTCGGCTTTTACCGCCTGATGCTTTCTGATGGCAGCTGCTCTGGCTTCTGCAATGGCTTCGAGTTCAGCCTTGCTTCTTCTGCCGCGGTGTTTCGGGAAGTTGGCAAGTACCTGAGCCTCGATGTCTTCGCCTGATTGGTTTAGAGTCTGCTTCTGGGCAGCTGATTGTAAACTCTGCTCTGCCGGGCTGAACTGGATTTTTTCCTCAACCGCTGGGGCTGGGGCAGTTTCGCTCATAGCCTGAGGAGCAGTCTCGCCGCCGTTAGGACCCAATACCTGGTTCTTCTGCACGTCGAAATTCTCTCCTTCATTACCGTGTACGGAATAAACACGGTCTTCTTTCTTGGTTGCAATGCGGGTGCGCTTGCGCTTAGGGGCTGCTTCAGGAGCTGGCTGTTCTGCCTGGGCGTCGAGAATGGCATAGACGATAGTTTCCTTGTTATCGCTCTTCTTTACCTTGACTCCCAGTTCCTTGGCAATGTCCTTCAACTGAACGACACTCTTTGCTTGTAATTCTTCTTTGCTATACATATATTATATATTGTATATTAATGTTTTTTTTCTGAAATGTCGCGTTTCTGAATGGAAACACGGTATTGATTGATAAATTCGTGTGCAAAGATAATTAAAAAATTTGTTTCTGCCAAATATTTTGCCTATCTTTGCACAAAAAAAATAAAAATGGCTAGTCAAATACCCTATTTAGACGTTCAAAACCTCACCAAACGCTTTGGTGCACAGGTTCTTTTTGATAATATTTCCTTCTCTATCGCTGAAGGACAGAAAGTGGGACTCGTGGCGAGAAACGGCACGGGAAAGTCTACGCTCATGTCGGTGCTGATGGATAAAGAGGGCCACGAGAGCGGAGACATCATCTACCGACGCGACTTGAAGGTGGGCTATCTGGAGCAGTCGCCGCAGTTTGATCCGGAGGAAAGTGTGCTGCAGGCGTGCTTCAATCATGAGGATGATCCGGAGAAGGTGCTGAAGGCGAAACAGATTCTCACCCAGCTGCACATTACCAACCTGGAACAGCCGATGGGACAGCTCAGCGGCGGACAGCAGAAACGAGTGGCGCTGGCGAATGTGCTGATTACGGAACCCGACTTCCTGATGCTGGACGAGCCGACCAACCATCTGGACCTGGAGATGATAGAGTGGCTGGAGGGTTATCTGAACCGCGGCAACAAGACCATCTTCATGGTTACGCACGACCGATTCTTCCTGGACAAGGTGTGCAATACGATTCTGGAACTCGACGACCGCACCATCTACACCTACCGCGGCAATTATGCCTATTATCTGGAGAAGAGGCAGGAGAGAATGGACAATCTGAGAGCCGAAATTCAGCACTCGAAGAATCTCTACCGCAGGGAACTCGACTGGATGCGCCGCCAGCCTCAGGCTCGCGGACACAAGGCAAAATACCGCGAGGATGCTTTCTACGAGCTGGAGAAGGTGGCGAAGCAGCGCATCGAAGACAGGCAGGTAAGGCTGAAGGCTTCTACCGTTTATATAGGTTCGAAGATTTTTGAATGCCAGTATGTGAGCAAGGCTTTCGACGACAGGGGACAGAAGAAGGTGATTCTCGACAACTTCTACTACAACTTTGCCCGCTTCGAGAAGATGGGTATTGTGGGTAATAACGGAACGGGAAAATCGACCTTCATCAAGATGCTGCTGGGCGAGGTTCAGCCCGACAGCGGCAAGTTTGACATCGGCGAGACGGTTCGCTTCGGCTATTTCTCGCAGGAGGGACTGAAATTCCGTGAAGACCAGAAGGTGATTGACGTGATTACGGAGATTGCTGATTATATAGATCTGGGCGGCGGCAAGCACATGACGGCTTCGCAGTTTCTGCAGTTCTTCCTCTTTACGCCCGAGGAGCAGCACAACTACGTTTACAAGCTGAGCGGCGGCGAGAAGCGCAAGCTTTACCTCTGTACGGTGCTGATGAGGAATCCGAACTTCCTGGTGCTGGACGAGCCGACCAACGACCTCGACATCCAGACGCTGCAGGTACTGGAAGAATATCTTCAGGATTTTGCGGGTTGCGTCATCGTGGTGAGCCACGACCGCTATTTCATGGACAAGGTAGTAGACCATCTGCTGGTTTTCAAGGGCGAAGGCGAAATACTGGATTTCCCAGGCAACTATACGCAATACAGGGAATGGAGCCGGATGCAGGCGAAGGACGAGGCGGAACAGGCGAAACCGGCAAAGAGCGGAAATGCAACAGCAGAAAGCGACGGAGCTGGCACGGCCAAGCGCGACGCCAATTTTGAGAACAAGCGCAAGATGAGCTACAAGGAGAAGCGCGAATATGAGCAGCTGACCCAGGAAATAGATGCGCTGACCGAGGAACAGAAGAAGCTGGAAGAGGAACTCTGCAGCGGAAATCTATCGGTTGAGGAACTGACAGAGAAAAGCAAGCGCCTGCCTGAAATCAAGGATGAACTTGATGAGAAGGAAATGAGATGGCTGGAACTGGCTGAAATGCTCTAGACTTTGAACTTTGAGCGTTGAACATTGAACTTTATGATTAGTTGATGTGCGGCCGTTAATAATAAATATTTATAAAAGAAAAATAGAAAGAATGGAAATTAAGAAATCAGAATTTACAATATCGGCTCCACGAGTGAGCATGTGTCCGAAAGATACGAAGGCTGAATATGCTTTCATTGGCAGAAGTAATGTGGGAAAATCGAGCCTCATCAATATGCTCTGCAACCACAAGGGTTTGGCTAAGACTTCAGCCACACCGGGTAAGACGCTGCTTATCAACCACTTCATCATCAACAACGAATGGTATCTGGTTGACCTTCCTGGCTATGGTTTCGCCAAGCGTTCGAAGACCGTACAGAAGCAGCTGGAACAAATGATAAGCAGTTATATTCTGCAGCGCCAGCAGTTGGCTAATGTCTTTGTGCTCATCGACGTGCGCCACGACCAGCAGAAGATAGACCGCGAGTTTGTAGACTGGTTGGGCGAGAGCGGTGTTCCTTTCTGCATCGTCTTTACCAAGGCCGACAAGTTGGGTCCGGTCAAGGCTCGCATGAATGCGGAGAAATGGATGCATGCGCTGGAAGACCGCTGGGAAGCACTTCCACCTTATTTCATTACCAGTAGTGAAAAGAAGATGGGACGCGACGAGGTGCTCGACTATATTGACGAAATCAACAAATCGCTCGCCGGAGAATAATCTTTCGGGAGAGAATAAACCAACAGAGAATGAAACAGATTAATTGGGGATTTATCGGCTGCGGAGAAGTAACCGAAAAGAAAAGCGGACCGGCTTTCAACGAAGTGGAGGGTTCGCAGGTGGTGGCTGTGATGAGCCGAAGCGAGAACAAGGCACGCAGCTATGCTGAGCGCCATCATGTGCGCAAATGGTACACGGATGCATCGGAATTGATAGAAGACCCCGATGTGAATGCTGTTTACATCGCCACGCCACCTTCTTCTCACGCCATCTTTGCCATCATGGCGATGCGTGCGGGCAAACCCTGCTATATAGAGAAACCGCTGGCAGCGAGCTACAACGACTGCATCCGCATCAACCGCATCAGCGAGCAGACGGGTGTTCCCTGCTTCGTAGCTTACTATCGCCGTTATCTTCCTTACTTCCAGAAGGTGAAGGAGATTATCGAGAGCGGAACCATCGGTAACGTGGTGAATGTTCAGGTGCGCTTCTCGGTTCCTCCGCGCGATCTCGACTTTCAGAGCGGCAAGGAAATGCCTTGGCGACTGCAGCCGGATATTGCGGGCGGCGGCTATTTCTACGACCTGGCTCCTCATCAGATAGATTTGCTCCAGAATCTGTTTGGTGTGATTACCCGTGCGCACGGCTATCCTGCCAACAGAGCGCATCTTTATCAGGCTGAAGATACGCTCTCGGCGTGCTTCTTCTTTGAGAGTGGAATTCCGGGCAGCGGAAGCTGGTGCTTCGTGGGACATGAGAGTGCGAAGGAAGACTGCATCGAGGTGATTGGCGAGAAAGGTTCGCTCTCATTCTCGGTGTTCACTTACCAGCCGATAGAAGTGATTACGAGCGAAGGAAAGAACTTGATTACGGTTCCGAATCCGCCTTATGTGCAGCTGCCGCTCATCAAGAGTGTGATTCAGCATCTGCAGGGAATAGGAAAATGCGACTGCACCAGCGTTTCGGCTACGGCTGTCAACTGGGTGCTGGACCGAGTATTGTGGAAGAACTGATTTTTTACAAAATCATCATCAGGATTAGAGCGTAAGTTATGAAGAGATGTTTCTGTATAGTAGGATTTATCTGTTCCCTTGTCTGCACTTCGGCAAGGGCAGGGGAGTCCGTGGATTCTACCATGCTGGGAACGCTCTTCAACAAGACGATGTTCATGTCCAATTCCCAGGACAGCCTCGTGAAAGAGCGCCATCGCAAAACCTTCTTCCATCAGGTGGGAGATGTGTTCACCCGGTTCTTCAGAGAATTCAACAGTACGGATTCGGCTTATATAGAAGACCAGCATTACAATTATACGGTGATGCTGCAGAACACCAATACCTACGAGGAATATACGCTCAGAAACAGCGAAGGACAGAGCATTTCCTTCTCGCCTGATCCTTCTTACCGCCTGGGGCCTTATCTGGGCTGGCGATGGGTGTTTCTGGGTTATACGTTCGACCTGAAGCACATTAATTTCAGGAATAACCACACTAATAAAAAGGAGTTTGACCTGAGCCTCTACAGCAGTCTGCTGGGAATAGATCTGTTCTGGCGCCAGACGGGAAATGACTATCATGTTCAGCGGATGAATCTGGGTGAGCACATCGATTGTGCCCCTATCCGCAAGGCTCCTTTCGACGGTTTCAAATCGAGCATCAAGGGATTCAATCTTTATTACATCTTCAACCATCGCCGCTTCTCTTATCCTGCCGCCTATTCGCAGAGTACGGTGCAGCGGAGAAGTGCCGGTTCCATGCTTCTGGGAATCGGTTACACGGAGCATGAACTGGAGGTGAACTGGGATAAACTGACCAATCTTGTAGATGAAAAGCTGAATAAAAATCTGACAAACGGGGGAACTCCGGAAGCCAAGATAGACAGTTCGCTGATGTTCAGCAAGGTGAAATACAGCGATGTGAACGTAACCTGCGGCTATGCTTACAACTGGGTTTTCGCCAAGAACTGGCTCTTCAACGCTTCGCTCTCGGTAGGTGTGGCTTACAACCGCTCGAAATCGGATAATGAAAGGGAACATCTGGACATTACCAACTTCAGTTTCAAGAATGTGAACCTGGATGGAATAGGCCGCTTCGGTATTGTGTGGAACAACACGCATTGGTACGCGGGCGCCAGCACCATCATCCATTCCTACAACTATAAGAAAAAACAGTTTTCTACCAACAATTCGTTTGGCTCACTCAATATTTATGTGGGTGTGAACTTCGGCAGGAAACGTCATCATTAACATATAAAAAGAGAAGAGATGAAAATATTTACGAAAATGGCAGCTGTCGTGCTGGCTTGCGTGCTGGCTGTTCCGGGAGAAGCCAGGGTGAATGTGGTTTATCAGCGGCAGGACAGTCTGCGGATTGTAGGACTGCTGCAGCAGGCAAGGGCGATGAAGAAGAAACCAGCCAGTTGGATGCTTTGGTTCGGCAAGCAGATGGCGGGCGTTCCTTATGTGGGCGGCACGCTGGACCGAACGAAGGAAGAGGTGCTCATCGTGAACACCCGTGAGCTGGACTGCACCACATACGTAGAGATGGTAACGGCGCTCACCCTATGCGCCAAGAAGAATGAGACTTCTTTCTCGGCTTTCTGTGAACATCTCCGGAATGTGCGTTATGTGAGCGGAGAGGTTTCCTATGTGAAGCGCCAGCATTATTTCACGATTTGGATGGATGCAAACGAGCGCGAGGGAATCGTGAAGAATATTGCGCCCAATCCTCCTTTCTCGGCCGTTCAGACCGTGAACATCAACTGGATGAGTACGCATGTTTCGAGCTATAAGATGCTTAAGGCTCATCCGGAATGGAAATCGGGAATCAGAAAACTGGAACAGAGTGTGAACGGCAAGCGTTACCGTTATGTTCCGAAGGGCAAGATTGCCAACACGGCAGTTTTCCGCAACGCTATTCATGATGGTGACATTATCGCCATCATTACCAACAAAAAGGGTCTCGACACAACCCACATCGGTATTGCCTCCTGGCACAAAGACGGATTGCATCTGCTCAACGCCAGCAGCATTCACAAGAAGGTGATTGATGAACCGATGACACTTTATACTTACATGCATAAACATCCGGTGCAAATAGGAATCAGGGTTTGCAGAGTTCAGTAAAAAAATATTAGAAAAAGAAAAGATAAATGGAAGAGAAAAAGAATTTTGAAGCTGTCTTCAAGGAAGATCTTTATCAATATCTGCTGGGTATTGATAAGGTAGACGCTCATTTGCCGGAAGCTCCGGATTTGGAAGAGCTGTGGCAGAAAGTAGGCGAGAGTTATCTGCCTGATGCGATTCGCGAGTTTGCCAAATATCCTACGGTTTCATTGGGTTGGATCATGTATGTAGGAATGGCGCTTGCCAAGTATTGGGATGAGGATTGGGAACTCTACAGCAAGGTAGAGAATCATTATGAATATCTTCGTGACAGAATAGATTTCGACCACATGGATGATTACATCTGCGAAAAGGTTCTGCTGCTGAATGAGGAAGCGCATAAGGCTGTTACGAATGTAGTGGCAGAATGTGCTTCGCGCTCTTACAGCAAGCTGATTCATCTGAATCTGCAGCCTGGAAGCGAGGAAGCCTTCCGTGGTTTCGTTGCCGCCCTTCACCAGATGTTCCTCATGGGAATAGCCGTAGAGCTAAAAATGCTGGGTTACCACATGACTAAAATGTAAAAGAAAGTCCGTAGGCGTTCTGTTAAAATGCCTACGGACTTTCTTACTTATTACTAAAATAATTACTTCACTTTCTTGAGATATTCTCCAGCGCGGGAATCGCCGAGTTCCTGGGCTTTCTTCAGGTTCTTGATGGCCTCTTCCTTATTTCCTTTCTCCTTCTGGAGCAGTCCTAAGAGAAGGTAGCCGTCAGCATATTCAGGAGCCAACTCTATGCAATGGGTGGCTGCGCTGATTCCTTCATCATAACGCTTTACACGCAAGTCGAGACTTGCCCATTCTGCAAAATAAGTAGGCTCTTTAGGAGCCAGGTAACAGGTGCGGGCAATATCAAGCAGGGCTGGCTGCCACATGCGTAACTTGGTTTCGCATTGGTAACGGGTGTAGAAGAAGGCTGGCGAAACAGGACGGGCAATGGAATCGTACATATTATAATCCTGAATAGCGCGGCGGAATTCACCCTGCTCCTTCAGAAATTCTCCACGTGCCAGATAATAATTCGCAACCATTCCGATCTTGTTTCCAACGCTTACCGCACTATCGAGCAAAACCTCAATCTCCTTGGCTGGAGCCTTGAGATTCTTCTTAGCCTGGGCAGCCTCAAAATAGAGTTCGCCGCTGAGAAGTGAAGTATTGGTCAAATCCATGAAAGTATCGTAAGCTTTCTGATACTCACCCTTTACAAAATTAATCTGCGCTTCCTGATGGCGGTAAATAGGCTGAGCCTTGATTTCGTATGCCTTTTGAGCCTCAGCTATGGCCTTATCAAGCGTCCAGTCCTTATAAACAGAATCGCCCTTGTAAATAATCTTCTGATAAATCAGGTCGGCATAGTTGGAATGAGCCTCATCCTTGGCAGCCGATTTCTTAATGCCTTCTTCCATCAGTTTGGCAGCTGCATCATATTCGGCCTTATCCGTCAGATAAGCGGCTTTCTCCTTGTAACCGAAGGCTGAAGTTGGGAATTTGCTGATAAACTCATCGCTATATTTCGCATACTCATCAGCTGTAGTCTGGCCTTTCTTCAGAGTCATCATCGTCATCGCTTCGTTCTCTGTATCAGGAAGAGCTGTACGGATGGTGGTTTCGCGAAGTGCTGCATCAAGACTCGAAAGACCGGTTACCTTCAGCTGCTTGGCGTAGTTGGCGTCGATGGCCGTAACCTGACCATTGCTGTGCATCAGACCGATGACCTGACCGTTCTTGTTGGCAAACGGACAACCTACTGCATTTTCGGGAGCACTATTCGAGAAGATGTAATAGTTGTACGTAGTCTTGAACTTCTCTACGCTGCTGATGTCCTCCTGCTGGTAAGCCGGCTTCTTGATAGAATATGGAACCAGCCAGACCTTGTCGCCAGCAGCCGATTCCTTGGTTGCAATAGGGGCAGCAACTGTAGAGGCGTTGATGCGGAATTTAGCCACATCGTAGAGTTCGTCGGCTCCCATGATGGCCTCAACAGGAATCGATTTTCCGGAAGCGTCAACAACGCTAGCCTTTACAGCTCCGACAAATGGCTTGAAGGTGCTGATAGCCGTTCCCTTGTTGTCGATAAAAACACCTTGGGTAGAGGCGATAATGTCGCCTTTCTGATTGAAAGTAGTCAAGGTGAAAACGCTCTTAGCCAGTTTCTGGACCGAACCCGGCTGGGCATAGAGGGACGATGCTCCGAGCATCAGTCCCATCATGATCATATTTATTTTTTTCATAATCTTATTTGTGTTGCTTGTGTTTATTGAGCAACTCCTTAGCATTTGCCAGGGCAGCAGGCGTAATGTCGCTTCCGCTGAGCATCTGGGCGATTTCTTCTATGCGCTGCTGCTCGTTGAGTTCCTTCATGTGAGAAAGAGTTCCCTCTTCGGTTTCTTCTTTCAGAACCTTGTAATGATGGGTTCCCATGGAAGCAATCTGAGGCAGGTGGGTGATGGAAATAACCTGACGGTTCAGGTTGCCCATCTCTGTCATGATTTCCGCCATCTTTTCAGCAATCTTACCGCTTACTCCCGTGTCGATTTCATCAAAGATGATGGTTGGCAGTTTTACGGCGCCGCTGATCATGGCCTTTAGAGAAAGCATGACGCGGGCGATTTCTCCACCAGAAGCAACCTGACTCACCGGCTGGAGAAGCGTGCTCTTGTTGGCGCTGAACAGGAAATTTACCTTGTCAACACCATCAGAACTGAGCGGCTTGGCGGAGAATGAAATTTCGAAGCGGACGTTTGGAATTCCCAGAGGAATGAGACGTTTCTTCATTTCTTCTTCTATCTTTCTAGCCGATTTTGTTCGGATGGCAGTCAGTTCACCAGCCATTTTTTCAGCCTTGGCAAGCTGAAGGGCAACTTGCTTTTCCAGCTCTTCTATGTCTTCATCTCCATTATCAATGTGCTGTAGCTGTTCGTTGATTCGCTCGCGAGTGGCGATGAGTTCCTCTACATTTTCCACATGGAATTTCTGCTGGAGCGAGTAGAGGTGGTCAAGCCGGGAATTGATGGTTTCAAGCCGGTTCGGGTCGAACTCTATATTGTCAACGCTTCCGCTTATTTCCTGGGCAATATCCTTGAGTTCTATATAGCTGCTCTGCATTCGCTCAGCCACCTCTTTCACATCCGGATAAACCTCCTTGATGTTGTCAATCTGCTGGGCTGCATTCTTCAGTTTGTCGAGAATACTGCCGTCTTCGCCCGAGAGTGCATTATCTGCTTCATAGAGAGCAGTCTTGATGTCTTCAGAATGGCTCAGGGTTTCTGCTTCCTGTTCCAGTTGCTCAAGTTCGCCTTCCTGCAGGTTAGCGTCATCCAGTTCCTTAAACTGGAAGCGCATGAATTCCTCGTTCTCCCTGTTCTTTGCGATTTCCGCTTTCAGGTCTTCCAGCTGTTGCTTAGCCTTTTTATAGTTCTTGTATTCGGCAAGATAAGCCTTCTTCTGCTTTTCATCGTGGGCAATAATGTCGACCACGCTGAGCTGGAAGTCTTCCTTCTGCAGCAGGAGGTTCTGGTGCTGCGAATGAATATCGACGAGCTGTTCGCCCAGTTCTCTCATCTTGCTCAGGGGGACGGGCGTGTCGTTGATGAAGGCACGGCTCTTTCCGGCAGCAGTCAGTTCGCGGCGGATGATGGTGTCTTCTGCATCATAATCAATATCGTTAGCATCGAAGAAATCCTGCATTCCGTATTTTGACAGGTCGAAGTGGGCTTCAATCACGCATCGGTCTCTTCCTGCCTTGATGGCCTTGCTGTCTGCACGGTTGCCCAGGAGCAGTCCGATGGCTCCGAGAATGATGCTCTTTCCGGCACCCGTCTCGCCCGTGATGACTGAGAATCCTGGATAAAGAGGAATGTCCAACTCGTCAATCAACGTGAAATTCTTGATGTATAATTGCTTGAGCATAATTTCTTATCTTATTGTTTTAAAGGAACTTAACCTACCTATGAAGAATCTTTGCTTTATCGTCCGGGAAGTTGCCTCGAATCATTCTGCATGTAGCCTTATTCCTTGATTTTGTCCCAATATGAGTTTTGAGAAGGATTAATGGAGAAGAGCAGCTCATAAATGCTTTCTTTCTCTTTCTGAGTGCCATGTTTCTGATAGATGTTAGCAAGCTCGTCCTTCTTATAGTCGGTCCAGATTTGTGGCAGCAGACTGAGCGGTCTGTCTGTACGTACCTTCTTCAGATCCTGGAGCAGGGTGTTGGTGATTTCTGTTCTGCCTCGTTCCACATTATTCGCCATTTCATCGAGCCCTTTTCTGTAATAGTTGTATTGCAGCATTCTGAAAGGTTCCATGGCTCCGTCGAGATAATCGGAAATGATGGCGAACCGGTTTCTGTTGTCACTAAACGCTTTCCAGCCCGGAAAATCCAGATTCTGGGCGTTGTTGGTGAGATTCATGCAACGTTGCAGAATGTCTTCACCACCTTTAGGCGCAAAACTGTCAAGATCTAAACCGATGATGAGGTAAGCATAGTAGGCGAGTAGAGCCGTTAGCTGGTTGTCAATCCGCTCTTCGGTAAACTCCAGCTGGTCGAACTCGGCAAACTTGAACGTGAAGTTTTCATCCACATTATTATATAAGGTGGACGTATAGGCTGAATTGTAGACGGGACGGTTGGCCTGGATGAGCGCCTTGCAGGTAAAGATATTCTGGTCTTTATCATACTTGCTTACCGTGATATTGAAGTTGCACACGATGCGCTCGTTCTTCCTGAATTGAAGATTCGTCCATTGCCTGTCGTTCACAAACTGCTCAAGAGTTTGCTGCAGATTATCGAATACCCGGTTTTCCGTGCCCTGAATCTGGGCATGGTTGATGGTAATCTTAGCCTGTAACTCCTGAGCGGCTGATGTGATGGGGCTACAAGAGATGAGCCAGCTCGTTGATAATGTCACGAGCCACTTCAGTTTTCGGTTTCTTCTCATATTCTTTCTTACCCTCTTCAGAAATAATCGTTATCTGGTTGTCATCCGTACGGAATGTGGTTCCCGGATTGCGAGTAGAGTTAAGCACGATGAAATCGGCATTTTTCTTTTTGCGTTTTTTCTGTGCATTAGCCTCTTCATCGTTGGTTTCCAGGGCGAAAGCCACAATTCTCTGATGTTTTTGTTTCATCTTGCCAAGGGCTGCAGCAATATCGTGAGTAGGGACGAGGCGGAGTTCCAGATCATCTTTCTCGCGCTTGATTTTCCTGTCAGCAATCTCGCTTGGCTTGAAATCAGCAACAGCAGCACAGAGAATGGCTACATCGGTTGAGGCAAAAGCTTTAGTGGCAGCCTGATACATTTCCTCGCAACTTTCTACATCGATGCGATGAATGGCTTCGGAACAGCTGAGCGAAACCGGACCTGCAACCAGCGTAACCTCAGCACCACGACGGCAGCACTCTTCAGCAAGGGCAAAGCCCATTTTGCCGGAAGAATAATTGCCGATGAAACGTACCGGGTCAATCTTTTCGTAAGTTGGTCCGGCTGTAATCATGATCTTCTTGCCTTTCAAATCGAGCTTATCGCTTTCTTTTTCCTTGCAGTTTTCTGATGCAGCTTCATCGGTCTTCGCATTCTGCTGACCCTGTTCATCGAAGAATCTGTCAAGGCATTCTACGATAATATCAGGTTCTTCCATGCGTCCCTTTCCTTCCAGTCCGCTTGCCAGGAATCCCACTTCGGGTTCTATGATGTGATTTCCATAGCCCAGAAGTGTTTTCATGTTGGCTTGGGTAGAAGGATGCTTATACATGTCGAGGTCCATGGCTGGAGCGATGAAAACAGGCGCTTTCATCGACAGATAGGTTGTGATGAGCATGTTGTCAGCAATTCCGTGAGCCATCTTTCCCATGGTAGAGGCTGTGCAAGGAGCGATGAGCATGGCGTCGGCCCACAGACCTAAGTCTACGTGCGAATTCCAGGTTCCATCGCGCTGCGAGAAGAATTCGCTTACCACAGGCTTATGCGTAAGAGCCGAAAGGGTGATGGGAGTGATGAACTCCTTTCCTGCAGGCGTAATGACCACCTGCACTTCGGCTCCGCGCTTGATGAGACCTCGTATGATGAGGCAAGACTTGTAGGCTGCAATAGAGCCCGTAATACCCAATACGATTTTCTTTCCTTTTAACATGAATTTTTCTAACTGTTAAGAAATAAATCCGAGTTTCGCAAGAGGTTTGTTCTTCAACTGCTTGCGAAAGCCCGGTAACAATTATTTTCCCATTCTCTTGTTGAATTCACGAAGGCGGATGCGGGTAAGTACCTGCTTGGTATTGTTGGTGAAATCGCTTCCCAAGACCCATGTAAAATAACCCGGGTCTTTGGTCAGAATTTCAGCCACATCCCATCCTTTGTATTTGCCGAAGTTGAATACTTCGTGTTTCAAAGGATTTCCGTTCTCATCGTTTACAACGTTGCCCTGGGCGTCTTTTACCTCTTCCCAAACGATGCGTCCGGCGAAATCTACATTATCCTTTTGCTTAGAGAAATCGGCAAGTTCATCCATATTGTTGTTGAGCACGCGCTCAGGTTCGTCCTGCACGCCTGGAGCATACTTGTCGAGCTCGCCCATGAGCACGCGGTAAGTAGCCTCTGTATCCTGATCTGCACGATGAGCTTCGAAATCTTCCTCCATCTTTCTGCCGCAATAGAACTTGTAGGCAGCAGCCAGGTTACGGCGTTCCATCTTCATGAAGATGGTCTGCGCATCGATGAGACGGCACTTGTTGAAATCGAAGTCGATTCCAGCACGCAGGAATTCTTCTGCGAGCATCGGTACATCGAAGTGGTTGGAATTGTAGCCTGCGAAATCGCAACCTGTAAATTCCTTCTCTAATGTAGAAGCCAGCTGCTTGAAGGTTGGCGCATCTTTTACATCTTCGTTGCTGATGCCTGTAAGGGCAACTACTTCGGCAGGAATCTCCTTGCAAGGATTTACATAGAGGTTCTTGCGGTCTTCAGTTCCATCAGGCATTACCTTGATGTAAGAAATCTGTATAATACGATCCTTGATCATGTCAAGACCCGTTGTCTCCAGGTCGAACACGATCAGAGGCTTTGTTAAATTGAGTTTCATTTTTGTAGAAATACTTTTCTTTTTGTTGTTTCAGAGAAAGCCCGTGCTCCTTTAGTCGTTAAGGAGCATAGGCATGATGAGCATCAGAATATCTTCGTTCTCAGGCTGTTCTGCTGGTACGATGATTCCGGCACGGCTTGGGTCTGCCAGCTGGATGATGATGTTGTCGCTGGTGAGATTGCTCAGGATTTCCATCAGACTGCTTCCCTTGAAGCCGATGCTGATAGGAGAGCCGTTGTATTCGCAAGACAACTGTTCCTTTGCAGATGTTGAGAAGTCAATATCCTCAGAAGAAACCTCGAAACGGCCTGACTCGATGTGGAAACGGATGAGCTGGCTGCTCTCGCTTGCAAATGGCAATACGCGGCGCAAAGCACTCTGCAAGCCTCTGCGGTCTACTGTAACCTCATTAGGGTTGTTTGGAATGACAGAGTTGTAGTTAGGGTAGCGGCCATCAATCAGTCTGCATCTCATAACGCCGTCAGTAAACTGGATTTCTGCGCTTCGGTCATCAAACTTGATGATAGCGTCGTCGCCGTCCTTGCTCAGAATGTTCTTCAGCAGAGAAGCTGGCTTCTTAGGCAAGTTGAATGCTGAAGGAGATTCGCTCTTGATAGTGAAGTTCTTGCTGCGAACCAGCTTGTGACCATCGCTTGCTACTATAGCGAGAGCATCTGCTGTCAGGTCGAAATAAATACCGTTCATGACAGGGCGCAACTCATCGTTGGCTGTAGCGAAGAGCGAGCGTGAAATGTTGTTGATCAGCATTTCTGTAGGCAAAGAAACGGTGGTGCAAGCATCGTTCATGCTCTGTGTGCGAGGATATTCCTCTGCGCTCTGACCTGTGAAGTTGTAAAGACCGTTCTGGTAAACAATCTTGATGGCAACGGCTTCTCCGGCAGTATCCACATCGAAGTGAAGAGGCTGCTCAGGCAGTTCCTTCAACGCATCGAGGATAACGCGGTTAGGCACACAAAACTCACCTTCTCCATCGTGGTCGGTAAGAGCGAGTGTACTCTTGATGACATTATCACTATCGCTAGCCGTGATGCTCATTTCACCGTTAGCAACTTGGAAAAGGAAACAATCGAGGATTGGCAACGAATTCTTGCTTCCAATCACTTTTGCGAGCATGTTGAGCTTGCTGCTCAATGCAGAACTTGATACTGTAAATCTCATGAGTATTTTATTTAAATTTTATTTTGTTTTCTGTTTCACCTTAATTTAATTAGGCAATATCACCTAATTGAGCACAAAAATACAAAAAATATCGCTGATAAGCAAAAATAATTGGAGAAAAGTTCTAGTTTTTGAACTATTTTTAGTAATTTCGCAGTCAGAAAGAAAAAAACACCCTTTAAACAAAGGAAAAACTTTAAATATTATCATATGGAATTACAAGGAAAGGTTATTGCCGTTTTGCCTGAAAGAAGCGGCGTCTCTGCAAGAGGAGAGTGGAAAGCTCAGTCGTTCGTAATTGAAACCCACGAGCAGTATCCAAAGAAATTGTGCTTTGATGTTTTCGGAGCAGACCGTCTGGCTCAGTTCAACATTCAGAGTGGTGAGGAACTCCTGGTTTCTTTCGATATTGATGCTCACGAGTATCAGGGCCGTTGGTTCAACAGCATCCGTGCCTGGAACATCCAGCGTGTTGACCCTAACGCCGTAGCTGGTGCTATGGGCGGAATGCAGCCAGGTGCGTTTCCTCCAGTAGGTGCTCCTGTAGCTCCTGCTCAGCCAGCAGCTCCTGCTAATGGCGCAACTGCAGCATTCCCTCCAGTTCAGCCTGCAGCTCCTGCAGCAGAGGGTGGTAGCGCAGATGATCTTCCTTTCTAAAAACAGAAAAGTAAGATAAAAATAAGAGCACTTCGCCTGAGATTTTCTTCTGTCTCGGATGAAGTGCTCTTTTTTTATTCATAATCTTATATTTCTCTTTATTAACTGTTTTCTATTCTCTACGTCTCTTCTCAAAGAATTGTTTTGAAGCGGCGAAGAAGAGGAGAACGGAAGCTGCATTTTCTATAGCAACCATCCAGAATGTTCCGTTGTAACCGAAATGTTCTGCCACAACTCCGCCTAGCAGACAGCCGATTCCGAAGCCCAAATCCCAACCTGTAAGAATGCTGCTGTTTGCCGTTCCACGCTGGTTGTGACGAGCCACATTAATAAACATGTTGAGGAAGGCTGGGTAAAGATGACCGTTGCCCAGGCCGATGAGACAAGCCGAAAGATAATAGGCTACCGGGTGCTTGACGGCAACAAAGATGATGAAACCAACAAGCGAAAGCAGCATTCCTTCGGCCGCATTCTGGGTAAGTTTGCCCTGGCTCAAGGCTTTTCTTCCCTGCAATCTTGACAGGAACAGACCCATGGAAAGAAGGGCAAAATAAGTGCCCGTTCCGCCCGTAATTCCGAGTTCCTCCTTGCTGTAGATTGCGAGATAATTGCTCAGAACGCCCCAGCAGAAACCGAACATGGCGATGTTGATGGCAAGGAGCCAGGCACGCGTCAGGAAGAAGCGGTCGAGAGAAAGCTTCTCCTTGTTCTTAACGATTTCCTTTTCGGGGAGGCGGATGGTTCCTGCAATCACAACTGAGGCAATCGCCACGATGAAAGCTATCCAGAAGAGAATCATGTAACTGTCTACCGCATTATGGAGAGAGATTCCGATGGATGGAGCAATTGCCATGGCAAAATTGTTGCTCAGTCCGTAGAGTCCGATTCCTTCATTTCTCCTACTTGCCGGAAGAACGTCGATGGCGCAGGTGCTGTTGGCAACCGTTACGGCTCCGAACGGACCTCCGTGCAGGGTTCTGCAAATGGCAAACATCAGGATCGTGCTGGCTGCAATATAGCCGGCAAAGAAGATGGCGAAGGCCGAGAGACAGACCATCAGAACCTTCTTGCGCGAAAAGCTGTCAACCACATATCCGCTGAACGGACGAATGATGAGGGCGGCAACCGTATAGCCGCTCAGCACAATTCCAATCACATCTTTCGTGGCTCCAAAATTTTCGCTCAGATAGAGAGGGAGCAAAGGTGTGAGCAGATAGAAGGCGAAATACAACAGAAAGTTGGTAGTCATCACCTTGATGTAGTTTGCATTCCAAAGTTTCTCTTTCATCATTTTTTAGAGTTTATCCTCACTTTTAGAGTTTGTCCTCATTATTAGAGTTTGTCCGCCAGCCAGGCGTCGATGAGTTTTCGGGCGATGGAAAGTTTCTCTGGGAGAATAGGGAGATTCTCTTTCGTGAACCATTTACCACGAGAGAGTTCTTCTTTCTGAAGATGAATTTCTCCATCTACATATTCTGCCGAGAAGCCAATCATCAGACCGCTCGGATAAGGCCAAGGCTGGGAACTGAAATATTTCAAGTTCTTGATAGTCAGACCGGTTTCTTCCATTACTTCACGATGAACCGCCTCTTCCAGATTCTCGCCAGTCTCAACGAAACCAGCCACGAGACTGTCGAAATTTCCCTTGAAATTGCGAGCGTGTACCAGCAAGACCTGATCATCTTTCTTAATCAGAACGATGATGGCTGTGGCAAGCGAAGGCCAGACCTGTTTGCCGCATTCTGTACATTTCTTACTGATGTCGGTTGCCATTTTCATCGGAGCTCCGCAAACGCCGCAGAATTGGGTATTCATGTCCCAATAGTTGAGCTCCTGACACTTTCCTGCTTTCTGGTAAAGGGCAGGAGAGAGGTTGTAGAAACTAGGGCGCAAACCGCACATTTCGTACTTCGGATTGCCGGTAACGGGCTCAGGAATGGTGAAGGTCTTCACCTCTGTTCCGTCTTCCATCGGGGTAATGTTGAGAATGTGAGTCCAAGGCTTTGTTGGGATTGGACTCTCTTCTGAACAAGGAATCGTATAGGTTCCGTCTTCTTTCTTTTCGAGCAAGAGATCAGTCTTGCAAAATATAAACCAATACTTCATTCTTTATTTTGAACTTATTTGCTTTTTTACTTTGATCTTTATAATATGCTTTTCCAGAAGCGTTTCGAGGAGCTATTGCTTCTTACCGAACAGCAATTCGAAATCGCGCTGGGCAGCAGGTTTGGTCCATGCTTCCGGCACAAACTTCCAGTTGTTGTTTGGTTTTGCATCAACCGTTCCCATCTTTTCAATTTCTTCCATCAGATAGTAACGCTGGTCGCGCTTGCTGCGATAGATAATTCGGCTTTCAAGACTGTCTTTCGGGATTCCGGCACCCTTGGTAAGGAGTTCACCGCCACCATTTCCACGATAGCTGTTAACGGCTACCTTGTACCATTTCTTCTCATCGAAAGGTTCGCCGTTGCTCATGCGCAGAATTTTCACCTTCTCGCCATCTGGCTTGGTTACGTCAACTTCGTAATCGATTCCCGCAGCACTATCAAAGTTGAACGAGAGATTCTTGAAGCCGAGGCGTTGCTGGTCGCCAACGGTCTTCTCATCGAGCAGCAGGAGATGGTCGTCCGGGCTCTTCATGGTGTTCACCCAAAGGTCGTAACTCATTTCCAGATGTTTTCTGATTTCTTCGCCCGTCATGCGCATTACGTAGAGCTGGTTCTCATATTTATAGAGATTGAACATGTCGCTCACGTAGATTGGGCCGGCTTTCAGAACCGCGTTGAACTGAAGGGGAGCGTTAAACGAAATGTCGGCTTTTGTTATCTGCAACTGGAGGTTGAGGATGAAATCGTTGAAAGCAGAACTGCCGAAGAACTGGTCGCGGCTGTAGATGGTAGTCTTGAAGTTGCCAATCTGCTTGCCCACATATTTCTTTACTTCCGCAATCTGAGGTTCGAAAGTCTTCATGAAATCCTCGTCGATAGGACAATCTGTCACATCCACAATCTTGCCTGTCACCTTTTTGTCAGTTACCACCAGCTGCTTCTTTCCGTTCACCCTTTTCTTGTTGAGGGTGAGGGTTATTTCAGCATCAGCCACGTTAATGGCGTTGTTGGCAGGATCCAGGCAAACCACCTGCTTTCCATCAGTATTGGTTACGGTTTCGTTGTCGCGCGTATGGTCGTGACCGAAGAGAACGAGGTCGAAGCCCGGCACTTCTTTTGCCACCTTGATAGAGGCGTCTTCATCATATTCGGCAGTCTGGATGCCTCCGTCTTTTCCGCTGTGGAAGAGGCCGATGATGACATCCGGTTTCTCATTCTCCTGAAGATATTTCACCCATTTGCGGGCGTTTGTTACCATATTTTCAAATTTCAGTCCGCTCCAGAGATTCTCCGTGAGCCAGTTTGGAATGGCAGGAGTAATCATTCCCAAGACTGCCACCTTCACGCCCTCGCGGTTCAGGATGAGATAAGGCTTAACGTATGGCTCGCCTGTAGAAGTGCTGATGATGTTGGAACCTAGAACTGGGCAATTGAGTTCTTTTATCCATTTGTCGTAAACTGGATGACCCGTTTCAACATCATGATTGCCAAACACTTGCGCATCATACTTCATGTAGTTTACCACATCGGCAGCCACGTTTCTAGCCTCTGTGTTTACATAATTATAATAATAGCAGGTAGGCTGTCCCTGCAGAATATCGCCATTCTCCAAGAGGATGAGGTTATCCTTGTAGTCTTTTCGCAAATTATTGACGTAGGAAGAAACGCGCGCCAAGGTTCCTGCTTTTGGCTTACGGTTGATGAAATCGTAAGGGAAGAAAGAGCCGTGCACATCGCTTGTCTCTATCACTCTCAGTTTTACGGTACGTTGTTGTGCCATCGCTTGTGAATTGAAAGTTAGCGCCAGAAGAAGCGCAGCAAATAATTGTTTCATATAAATTAATGTATTACTTTTGAGTAATGAAAGCCCATCAGTTGAGCTCTGTTTCTTATTTTCTCTGCAAAAGTACAAAAAAGAACTTAAATAGGCATACTTTTTGTTGGATATTTTTTAAAAACTAAAAAATAGGAGGTTTTATAATATGGCATTTGTTGATTATTACAAGATTCTCGGCGTAGACAAGAACATTCCGCAGAAGGATGTGAGAGCTGCGTATCGTAAACGTGCAAAACAGTTTCACCCAGATTTGCACCCTAACGACCCGAAGGCGAAGGCTAAGTTCCAGGCGCTGAACGAGGCGTATGAGGTGATTTCTGACCCAGATAAGCGTGCTAAATACGACCAGTATGGCGAACAATGGAAGAATGCTGATGCATTCGGCGGTTTCGGCGGAGCTGGTGGTGCAGGCGGTTCCGGAAGCTATGGTGGAGCAGGTGGAAATCCATTCGAGGGTTTCGACTTCAGCCAGTTTGGCGGAGGCGGAGGTTTCTCCAGCTTCTTCGAAAATCTCTTCGGAGGTCGTGGCAGAAGCCAGCAGTCTGCTGAAGGATTCGGTTCCGGCAATTTTGGCGGTTTTAAGGGTTCTGCCGGTTATGGTAGCGGCTTTAATGGTGCTGGCTACGGAGCTGGTGCTGATTTCGGTACTGGTGGTTGTGGCGGCGGTTGCGGACAGAATGGTCGTGCCAATAACGGCGAAATGAACATGAATGTGAATATCGACCTTTATACGGCTCTGCTGGGCGGCGAAGGAATCATTAAATTGAGTAATGGTTCTAAAATCAAACTGAAGATTAAGCCGGAAACGCAGAATGGCACGAAGGTTCGTGTTCGCGGAAAAGGATACGACCGAGGTGACGGAACCTTTGGCGACCTGATGATTACTTACAACGTGAAGTTGCCAACCGGGTTGAATGATAAGCAGAAAGATTTGCTCCGTCAGATGAAGGATGCAAAGTAATTTCTAAAAGAAGGGAACGGGTTCTCGGACATGAGAACCTTCCTGAAACATGAAGGTAAAAAGAAAACGCCCTGCAAGAAGGGAACATTCAGAAATGAAGTTCCTGATCTTGCAGGGCGTTTTTTATTCTATTCTGCGGCATTAATCTTCGACATGTTGAACGCAGAAACCTTGCCGTCTGGCGAAACGGTTGCGTTGATTTTGAAATGGTTGGTTTTCTTAGTACCGTCGGTAAGCTGAACTTCCTCACGTGCTGAGAACTGAACCTGATATTCATAATCTTCGTCACCCACCTCGCGCTTCTTGATCTTATAATCGTTGGTGAGGAACCAGTTCAGGTTGGTCACATCTTCCTTATAAAGCTTATTCATAAAGGTAACAACATCTGCCTTGGTAGCAGAATTCTTACCCAGAAGCGAAGAGAGAATGTCTTCGCATGAAGCCTGCAAACCATCAGCATCGCGGGTATTGATGCTTTGGAAGAAATGGCGGAACAGACTGCTTACCATATCTTTCTCTTCTGGCTGCAAATCTCTGCTCTTGGCTTTCTTCATCGCATTCTCAGCCTCTTCGATATGCGAACCGTCAGCATGAGCGGCGAGATAAGCCTGGTAAGCTTCTACATTATCAGCATTCTTTGCCACATTCCAGTCGATGGAATCTATCTTGTTCAAAACCTCCTGCTTGTGTGGACTGTTTGGGTATTTGTCGAGATAAGCCTGCAGAGCCTCTTTCGAACCGCTTACTACGGCGTTGGTCCAGTCCTGATCGGTCTGTTTCAGAAGTTCGAGGTGAGCCATGATGGAATCACGATGTGCCTCGTCAGCATCTTTGTAAGTATCTAGGTAACTCTGCAGAACCATCGGGTCGCTACTCTGCATCGCATACTCGTAAGCTTCCAGTTCCTTATTCTTATTGGCACTATCATAGAAATAGTAGAAAATGCCACAAACGAGGAAGGCGAAAATCAGAGAGATGATGATGACGCCACGGTTGCTTTTTTTCTTTTCCTGGGTTCCCTCGCCGTTACCGCCGTTCTGAGAATTAGATTGCTGTGGGCGAACCGGAGGAACGGGTGGAGTAGGAGGTGTTGCTGTTCTGACAGGTGTCTGAGGACGAGCCTGCTGCCTGAGAGCCTCCTGGCGGCGAATTTCTTCTTGTCTGATTGCATTCTGTCTGGCTGCGTTTTCAGCTTCTTGCTGCTGAGTCATAGAAGCCTGGCTGGCAGGAGTCTGCTGGCTCATTCCTGTCGGAGGCGTCATTCTTGTGAGCGAAGGATTCAGCTCATGGCAGTTAGGACACATTTCCAGGTTGCTGAAATAAATCTCGCCACAATTTGGGCATTTGGTAATTTTGCCTGCTATTTCTACTCCGCAACTAGGGCAGGTAGGTGCTTTATCGCTAATTTGGCGTCCGCATTCCGGACATTTTATAATTGCCATAATTCTATTTTGTGTTTATTAATTTACTTATATAATTCATGCATCTCTACTTCCAGACCTTATCCACTCTTTACCTTGAAGCTAATCATAAAGTTCCAAGTTCAGGGTTCCAAGTACTATCGATGTCTGAATCTGATTTCTCTGAGTTTGTGGCGCCCCATGAAACGGCTTTTGTCAACATAGCCGTTTATTCCGTTGAGTTTGCCCTTACCCGTATATTGCCACATTTCGAAATCTCTACCATCGCGCAATACAGGGATGCGCTTCGTATACTGGGCAATCATCAGCTTGTAGCTGTCTAGCTTGCCTAGAAGATAGTTGTCATAGAAATTGGCTCCCGTATAGATGAGGGGTTTCTGCTTATATGCTTTCTCTACGAGATGCAGAAACTTAAAGAGCGAATCGCAGAATTCTTCTGTATTCATGCCGCTTTTCGTCTCCACATCAATCATAGGCAAGAGGTCCTGATCTCCCGGACGGCATTGGGCCTTGAAATTTTCCAACTGCGTCTGCTGTGGGATGCGGGGTCTGTAGAAATGATAAGAACCTACTTTCATTCCGTAGCGATGAGCCAGGTCTATATTCTTCTTGTATTTGCTGTCGATGTTGGTTCCGCCCTCGGTAGCTTTCAGATAAACGTAAGCCATCTTAGAGTTGTCGCCCACGGTTTCCCAGAACACGTTGCCCTGATAATGACTCAAGTCGATGCCGTGAACGTGCCGACAAGTGTCTTCGCATTGCACCTGGGCATGGGCTCCCAAGGCAATAATGGATGCTATAATAGAGATAAATAACTTTTTCATAGATGCAAAGATACGAAAATCAGATGAAAATCGTACTACTAAGAGATTAATTTTATAGATATTTTACTCTTCGTCCTGATGAATCCCAGGTTAACCCCTTCAATCCTTACTGAAATTTATTCTTCAATCTCAGATAATGAACGGAAGAAATTGTTCATGAAATTGCTCATGGTTTCTATCGGAGCGTATTGCAGATAGCGCATGCTGCGGCGCAGATTCTTGCGCATGGTTCCCCCCGTGGTGCGTACAAAGCCGCTGCTGGTCTGCTCAAACTGAATGGCCTGCTGATCCATGATATTATAGTAGAGCGAACGGAGCGTCAGCTTGTAGGCGCCTCTTTCTATGTGATGAACGAATGGGATTTCGTCCTGTTCAAAATCGAAGAAGGTGATGAGCACGCTTCCTTCCAGCTGGGCGATGCGCTGGATGCGGAGCTTGGCAAGCCACTTCTCCAGTTTCACGAAATCTACCTTGTCGCCTCGGGTTCTCAGGTAGTCTCCCAACTGGATGATTCCTCTGAGATTGATTCCGTTAGCCAGCATTCCATTTACGTTTGCCACGATGATGCGCAGCAGATAAATAGTCTCGATAGAGGTATCGATGGCGTGGCGTTCATCTTCCTGAATCTTGCTGAGCCGTCGGTTCAGAAAACCGTTGTTCATCTTCACCTTTCCGGCAGGAACATCATTCACGTTCTTGAGCATCTGAGCTATCTTTTTCTTCTTAAAGGTAGTCATCGGTTCCATTTCTTCCTTGATGCCGAAGTTGTCGGCACGGAGCTTAGTAAAAAGGTTGCGCTGAAGAAAATTCATATGCCTTGTTCTTATTAATAGTCAATAATAAAGTTTTGTTCTTCCTGTCAAGAAATCTCTAACGCAGAAGGAGACCCTCCTCTGATTTTTAGAAGTCTTCCTAACTGTATCTCTTAGGATAGCGCAAGAGGATGGCCAGCAGGGCTGCCACACCTATCGCCAGCGGATAGTAGAGATAAGGAAGAATGTCCATCGGACTGAGATTGGCCAGGCCGGCTGCCAGGAGCATCTGTACGCCATAAGGAATCAATCCCTGAACCATGCATGAGAAGGTGTCGAGAATGCTGGCTGCCTTGCGGTTGTCTACGCCAAACCGGTCGCCTATCTTTTTCGAAATATTTCCTACTGTCAGAATCGCTACCGTATTATTTGCCGTACAGATGTTTACCATCGAAACGAGGGCGGCGATAGAAAGTTCGGCTCCACGCTTGCTGTTTACGTGGGCTGTAATCTTGTTGATGATGAAATCGATTCCGCCGTTTTCGCGGATGATTTCGAGCATACCACCTGCCATCATGGCGATGATAATGAGTTCGCCCATGCCGATAATGCCGTTGCCCATGGCTGAGAACCAGCCAAAGAGGTCGTAGCTTCCGGAGGCACCCAGAAGATGACTGCCTATGCCGATGGCGCCACAGAGTAGGGTGCCCAGAGTGAGAACAGCCATTACATTCATGCCGGCAATAGCGGTAACGAGGACGGTGAGGTAAGGCAATACTTTCATGTATTCTACCTCGTTGATGTGGGTTGGGGTCTGAAGACCGACTCCCATGACAGAATAGGCGATGAGCACGAGTACGGCGGCCGGAACCACAATCATGGAGTTGACCTTGAACTTATCGCTCATCTTGCAGTTCTGCGTCTGCGTAGCAACAACCGTCGTATCGGAGATGAACGAGAGGTTGTCGCCGAAATAAGCGCCACCTACGATGATGGCGGTCATCATGCCTACGTTAGCATCCATCGAGTGGGCCAGTCCGGCGGCTATCGGAACCAGAGCCACTACGGTTCCCACACTTGTTCCGATAGATACGGAGATAAAGCAGGCAGCCAGGAAGAGTCCTGGCAGAATCATGCTGGCTGGCAGGATGCTGAGCGCCAGGTTGACGGTTGCATCAACGGCTCCCATCGCCTTGGCTGATGCGGCAAACGAGCCAGCCAGCACGTAAATCCAGAGCATGAGCATCAGGTTGTTGGCGCCGGCACCCTTGCTGTATGTGTCCACTCGTTTCCTGACAGGCATTCCGCCGGAAATAGCCACGGCATAAATGCTCGAAATCATGAACGCTACTGTGAGCGAGAGGCTGGTGTCCTGATGACTGCTGTCTACCGAATATACGGTAAAAGCCACGATGAGGACAATCAGCAAAAATAATGGCGACAACGCCAGCAAACCTTTTTTATTACTCATACTTCTTTTTTCTTCTTAATTAAAGAGTTACTCCATTCTTGAAGATGGAGATTTCACGATAGCCATTATACTCGTTGCGAGCCTCCTCGCCACTTGCTACGGCTATAATCTTATCAATAAACTTGCTTACCAAGTCTTTCATTTCTACACCTTCTACCAGAGCGCCGGCGTTGAAGTCAATCCAGTTTGGCTTGTTCTTTGCCAGATTGCTGTTGGTAGAAATCTTCATCGTTGGCACAAAGGTTCCGAATGGGGTTCCGCGACCTGTGGTGAAGAGAACGAGCTGGCAACCTGCTGAAGCCAGAGCTGTGGCTGCTACAAGGTCGTTACCCGGAGCTGAAAGCAGGTTCAAACCGGTTGTCTCCAGACGGTCGCCATATTGGAGCACGCCGCTTACCGGAGCACGGCCGCACTTCTGGGTGCAACCCAAAGCCTTATCTTCGAGGGTTGAGATACCACCTGCCTTGTTACCTGGAGAAGGGTTCTCGCCAACTGGTTCACCATGGCTCAGGAAGTACTCCTTGAAGTCGTTAATCAGGTGAACGGTCTTGTCGAAGAGTTCCTTATTTTCGCAACGGTTCATCAGAATGGTTTCTGCGCCAAACATTTCCGGTACCTCTGTCAGGATGCTTGTACCGCCCTGAGCTACGAGCCAGTCGCTAAATTCACCTACCAATGGGTTGGCTGTAATTCCGCTGAAGCCGTCAGAACCGCCACACTTCAAACCTACGCGCAGTTTGCTTACCGGAACTTCCTCGCGCTTGTCTTCCTTAGCCAGGGCATAGAGGTTGCGCAGAATCTTCATGCCTTCCTCGAGTTCATCGCCTTCAACCTTCTGTGTTACAAGAAGTTTGATGCGGTCGTGATCATAGTTGCCGAGCATCTTCATGAAATCATCTGGCTGGTTGTTCTCGCAGCCGAGCGAGAGAACGAGCACGGCACCTGCGTTTGGATGCAGACAGATATCGCGAAGCACCTTGCGGGTATTCTCATGGTCGCCCGAGAGTTGTGAGCAACCGAAGTTGTGGTGCCATGCGTGGATGGCGTCGATGCCTTCGCTGCCTGTTTCTTTCTTGAGGAGTTCTACCAGCTTCTCAGCCACGCCGTTAACGCAGCCCACGGTAGGAACTACCCATATTTCGTTTCTTACGCCTACTTCGCCATTCTTGCGAACGTAGCCCTTGAAGGTGCGGTTTTCCTTAGCGATGTTCAGCTGCTCGTTAACCGGGTTGTAGGTATATTCGAGCGTACCGGCAAGATTAGTCTTGAGGTTGTTCTCGTTTACCCATTCGCCCGCCTTGAGACCGGTCTTTGCATGACCGATAGGGTAGCCATACTTCAGAATATCTGTACCCTCGGCAGCATCGTTGATGAGCACCTTGTGTCCTGCAGGAGTATCCTGCAATAATGTGATGGTCTTGCCATCTACTTCAATCGTTTCACCCTTCTTCATAGGGCGCAAGCAAACCACTACCGAGTCGGCAGGGTTAATCTTGATAAAACTTGATTGTTCCATACGTAGTCTGTTTTTTATTTATTGTTTATAATTTATAATATTCCTGTAAGAATATTCTTCCATGCGGAAACCCTGTTCTGCCCGATAGCCTTAGAGCTGGGTTCTGCGATAGAAATCTACATTTTCCTTCATCAGTAGCTCGATAGGCATATAGTTTACCGGTGTAACTTTCTTCTTCAGCACGATGGCCTGGAAGAGCGTGTCTACGCAGGAGTAACCCTGCATGTAGGCGTGCTGGGCGATGAGGAAGGAAATACTTCCTTCGCGCAGACAGCGGGCGTTTTTCTCCACCATATCATAGCCCATGATCTGAACGTCGCGGCGGTTGGTCTTCAGCAGGAAGTCGCCCACGATGTGCGCCTTCGAAGTCATGGTGATGCAATGGTGGATGTTCGGATGCACGGCAAAGAACTTCTCCAGCATTTTGACGAATTCAGCACGTGTGCCGCTCAACGGCAGGTCGAGCAAGGTAATCTTCACGTTAGGGAAGTGGTCGTGCATGTAATGGCGGAATCCTACCTCTCGGTTGTCCTGCTGCTTGCTGACCACTCTTCCGTCTTTGGTCTGCCTCATGAGCAGGATTTCATCTTCCTTTGCTGCAAGCATCATCAGCATCTTGGCTGCGAAGAAACCGGAACAGAACGAATCCTGACCGAAGAAAGAGAGCGGACGGAGATCGGGCATGTAGGAGTCGAGCAGGATGAACGGGATGCTTTTGTGATGCAACGCCTCGGTAAACTCGCGGGTTACGTCTAGCGATGAAGGCACCACGATGACTCCTTCCGGACTGGCCTCAAGAATCTTGTTGCCTTCTTCGCGGAACGATTCCTCGTTGGAACGCTCATAGAAACGAATCTCTACATCAATATGGAAGTCACGTCGGGTATCTTCACATTTTTTTGCGCCTTCCTCTATTTCCTCCCAGTAAGCCTCCGATTCATGTTTCGGAATCAGCAGGTAGAAGGTATAGGATTTGTTGTAAGCCAGAGCGCTGGCGTACACATTAGGCTGATAATTCATTTCCTTGAGGGCTTTCTCGACCTTGTCGCGTGCAGGTTTCGACACGTTTGGACGGTCGTGCAGAACTCGGTCTACGGTTCCAACGGATACGCCAGCTCTCTCGGCAATATCCTTGATTCTGATTTTTTCGGCCATTGTTTTTTAGCATTACGGGTCTGGTTGCTTCGCGTGTACTTATTATATAAGGAGCCTCTCCTGGGGGCTACGATAGATAAAACGTCGCAGGTACTTCCTAGCTGTGCACAGACCACAATTAGTATTAAGCAATTCTGTTGTGTGCGACCACAAGTACGAATTTTGCCGCAAATATACAACAATTTTTTGAATTGTGCGAAGACACAGCAACTTTTTTGCACGGAAAACAAAAAAAAATGCGATTTTATTTCGTTATTCGAGAAATTATGGTTATTTTTGCCCTCGAAATTGAACGACAACTGATAATTGTACTTCATTTCTCTACTGAAAAGTGGAATTTAATTTGTTACTCATAACAAACAAAATAAAAACAAAAAAATTAAAACTATCAAACATGGCAAAAATTGTAACATTAGGTGAGATCATGCTTCGTTTATCACCAGAAGGCAATGATCGTTTCATTCAGAGTGAATCACTTCGCATCATCCCTGGTGGTGGTGAGGCTAACGTAGCTGTAAGCTTGGCTAACTATGGTCATGATGCTTACTTCGTATCTAAGCTCCCTAAGCACGAGATCGGTCAGATTGCTGTCAACGGTCTCCGTCGTTACGGCGTTAACACAGAGTTCATCGCTCGTGGTGGCGACCGCGTAGGTCTCTACTATGCCGAGACTGGTGCTTCTATGCGCCCATCCAAGGTAATCTACGACCGTGCACACAGCGCAATTGCTGAGGCTGACCCATCTGATTTCGATTTCGACAAGATTATGGAGGGTGCCCAATGGTTCCATTGGAGCGGTATTACTCCAGCTATTAGCGACAAGGCTGCTGAACTTACCAAGTTGGCTTGTGAGGCTGCTAAGCGTCACGGCGTAACTGTTTCTGTTGACCTCAACTTCCGCAAGAAGCTCTGGACTTCTGAGAAGGCTATCTCTGTTATGCGTCCTCTGATGAAGTATGTTGATGTTTGCATCGGTAATGAGGAAGATGCTCAGCTCTGCCTGGGCTTCAAGCCAGATGCTGACGTAGAGGGCGGTAAGACTGATGCTGAGGGTTATTACGGAATCTTCAAGGGCATGATGAAGGAGTTCGGATTCAAGTATGTTGTTTCTACTCTCCGCGAATCTCTCTCTGCTACACACAACGGCTGGAAGGCTCTTATCTATGATGGTAAGGAGTTCTATCAGAGCAAGCACTATGACATCAACCCTATCATCGACCGCGTTGGTGGTGGCGACTCTTTCTCTGGTGGTCTGATCCACGGTCTTCTTACTAAGGAGACTCAGGGCGAGGCTCTTGAGTTTGCGGTAGCTGCTTCTGCTTTGAAGCATACTATCCCTGGCGACTTCAACCTGGTATCTGCTGACGAGGTAGAGAGCCTGGCTGGCGGTAACGCTAATGGTCGAGTTCAGAGATAATTATAGTTTAAAGTTTATAGTTGATAGTTTATAGGCAGTCTTGCTTACGGCGAAGCTCCTATTAACTATAAACTATTAATTAGTAATTAAAATAAGTAATGGCAAAGTTTAGCAAAATGCAGGTTATGGCAGCCATGAAAGAGACTGGTATGGTACCTGTTTTCTTCAATAAGGATGTTGAAATCTGCAAGAACGTCATCAAGGCTTGTTACGAGGGTGGCGTACGTGTTTTCGAGTTTACTAACCGTGGTGACTTCGCTCACGAGATTTTCGGAGAGTTGGTAAAGTGGGCCGACAAGGCTTGTCCTGAGATGATTCTGGGTGCAGGTACAGTTGTTGATGCCGGTACAGCTTCTCTGTATCTCCAGCTCGGCGCTAACTTCATCGTAGGTCCTAACTTCAACCCAGATATTGCTCCAGTTTGCAACCGTCGTCTGGTTCCTTATTCACCAGGTTGCGGTTCTGTAACTGAAATCAATAATGCTCAGGCTGCCGGTTGCGACGTAACCAAGGTATTCCCAGCAGGTAACGTAGGTGGTCCTTCATTCGTTAAGAACGTAATGGCACCTTTGCGTTGGAGCAACATCATGGTAACAGGTGCCGTAGAGCCAACAGAGGAGAATCTTACTCCTTGGATCAAGGCTGGCGTTCTCTGCGTAGGTATGGGCTCTAAGCTCTTCCCTAAGGAGACAGTTGCTGCTGGCGACTGGGCTGCCATCACAGCCAAGTGTCAGGAGGCTCTCGGTTACATCGCGAAGGCTCGCGCTTAATTTAGACTATTTTTCATTCGAGATGCAAATTTCAGCATCCTTCTTTTCCATGTCGCCATCATCAATTCTGGTGGTGGCGGCTCTTTTTCTTTCAGCTTGTTCTCCTGCGAATAAGGCAAGGGTAGACGAGCTGAACGAGCAATCCTATGCTTATCATTATCGCAATCTCGATTCTACTAAAGTGCTGGCTGAGAGGGCTTTGAAACTTTCAGAAGATTATCCCTCAGGCCGTGCCGAAGCCTATAACAACCTTGCCTTCGTATGTATAGCCAAGATGGATTACAAGGGTGCCAAGGGATGGCTGAAGAAGATTGAAGAGGAGAGCGATAATCAGATAGAACTCGCTATTGCCGATGTTCAGAACATGCGACTCTGCCAGAGAGAATCGCACAACAAAGATTTTTATGCTTATCGCGAAAAGGCGATGAGGCGTTTGCGCAGAATTCGCGAAGAGGTGAATTCCATGCCCCCGAGGGAAAGCAAACGCGTGATTTATGCAAAATCTGAATTCTATATTGTGGCCGCCACCTATTTTTATTATGTGGGCTTAGACGAGCCGATGCTTCAGGAGCTTAACCGTCTGGACCCAGATGAACTGGAACAGGATTCGGCACAATATCTCAACTATCTTTATAATATAGGTTCGGGCGGAGCTATCGTCAAGGGAACCGAAAACGAAATCAATCAGGCGGAATTCGACCGGCTGATCAGCTGCTACATGCTGGCTAGCGACCCAGCCCATCCTTATCCTTACTGGCAGGCTAACGCCCTGCAGTCTATAAGCGAGCACCTCAGAAAAGGAGAGGTGAGCGATTTCCTCATACGCAACAACCTGCCTGCCTTCCAGTATCTCAACATCGAGCAGATGCCAAACAATCTGCTGGCAGGCAACTTTGCCCAGCGTGCCCTCAACCTCTTTTCGAGCTACGGAGATGTTTATCAGACTGCCGGAGCCAACCGTACGCTGGCTGAATGTTTCTGGGATATCCATGATTATTCTTCTGCGCTCGACTGCCTGAATCATGCCCTGAACGACAACAAGGCCATCGAGCAGGCACCCGACCTCGTAGCGTCGATACGTGAAAGACTCTGTCTGGTTTATTCGGCTATAGATGATAAGCAGCAGAGCGATTACAACCGCAATATCTATCTGGATTTGCAGGACCGTTCGCGACAGGACCGCCAGCTGGAGGCACGTGCCGCGGCACTCGACGAGAACGCCCAGCAGCTCAACCTGATGATTGCTGCCGTGGTGGCGATGATTGTGCTCGTGGTGGTTCTACTCTACGTTTTCGACCACATGAAGCGCAAGAAGATGAAGAACCAGTCGATGGATAAACTGCTTGCACCTTTGCGTGAGTGGAGCGAGAATAACACTAAGAAAATCAACGAATTAAAAGATAAGCAGGAGGAGGTTCAGGATGACCTGAACGTAACCCGACTGCATATCGAAGAAAACAAGAAACGCAATCTGGAACAAAGGGCTAAGATTTCGCTCGTAAACAGTATTACGCCTTTCATCGACCGCATGATTCACGAGGTAAACCGACTCTCCGAAGGGGGCGAAAGCGATGAGGTGCGGCAAGAACGCTACCAGTATATCGCCGAACTCACGGATAAGATAAACCAATATAACAACGTGCTTACAGAGTGGATTCAGATGCGCCAGGGCTCACTCAGCCTGCGTATCGAAAGTTTCCCGCTCCAGCAGCTTTTCGATATTGTAAGCAAGGGCAAGATGAGCTTCCAGATGCAGGGCGTGAAACTCGATGTAGAACCTACAGATGCCGTGGTCAAGGCCGACCGCATCCTTACGCTCTTCATGATCAATACCATAGCCGATAATGCCCGCAAGTTTACACCCGAAGGCGGAAAGGTAACCATTAGCGCCAAGGTTTCTGACTTCGTGGAAATCAGCATCTCAGATACCGGAAAGGGTATGGACGAGGAGCAGCTGGCGCATGTCTTCGACCGGACCTATACAGGCGGTCACGGCTTCGGACTGCTCAACTGCAAGGGCATCATAGAGAAATATAAGAAGGTGAGTTCGCTCTTTGCCGGCTGCCAAATCAAGGCAGAAAGCAAGTTGGGCGAGGGGAGCCGCTTCAGTTTCCGTCTGCCTAAAGGTATCGTCCGCCGAACCCATCAGTTGTTGGGCATCATCATCATGCTCTTCGTGCTGCTGTCGGCTTCGGTCCAGCCTTGCGAGGCTAAGAAGGCCAACGACATCCGCCAGCGCCACAATCATCACAAGACGAACGTAGATGCCAATCTCCAGCGTGCCGACGATTTTGCAGATAGCGCCTACTTCAGCAATATCAGCGGCACCTACCAGCGCACCCTGGCCTTTGCCGATTCTTCGCGCCATTATCTCAATGCGTTCTATCTGTCGAAATATCCCGACGGCAAGTATCTTATGGTGGCTCATCCGGAGGTGGGAATGGCGGCAGAACTCTATTGGATGCGCGAAGGGCTTAGAACCAATTATCACGTCATCCTGGACCTGAGAAACGAGTGTGCCGTGGCTGCCCTGGCGTTGCACCAATGGTCGCTCTACCAGAGTAACAACAAGGTTTATACCCAGCTGTTCCGCGAGATAAGTGCCGATAATACGCTCGATATTTACGTGCACACGATGCAGCAGAGCGAGAACTCGAAGACCGTGGCCGTGGTGCTGCTCATCCTGTTGCTGCTGCAGTTGCCGCTGGCTTATTATCTGCTCTATTACCGCCACGTGCTGAGTTACCGGTTTGCCATGATTGAACAGACCAAGGCTAAGCGGACCGACGAGGCTGAGCAGGAATCGCTGAAACTGGAGCTGATGACCGATGAGCTGCATAGGGCTGAATATGAGAACGATAAACTTCATATCTCCAATTCCGTGCTCGACAACTGTCTGTCTACGCTCAAGCACGAAACGATGTATTATCCGTCGCGCATCCGCCAGCTTATCGATTCGCAGCCCGATGATGTAGATTCGCTCAAGGAACTGGTAGATTATTATAAATCGCTCTATTCTCTGCTCAGCGCCCAAGCGATGGAGCAGGTAGAAGGCAACATCAAGGCAGATGATTTCCTGAACCGCTATCTTGTTTCTCTGATGCGTGGCAATTCCAAGGATTACCATACCGGAGTGGCTGAGATTCCGGGGTCTGCCTACGTGAGATATTGGATTGACCAGCAGGATGTGGCCTATGATGCTGCGCTCCATGCCCAGCTCTTCACCCCTCTGACGGGCGATTTGCGCTATCTCCTGTGCCGGCAGATTGTGAGGGAACTGGGAGAGATTACCAATCTGCGCGGCTGCGGCATCAAGGCTTGCCAGGGCGATAAGGGTTGCCTCAGAATAGAGGCCGTGCTGCCGGCACGCATCAAATGGAAAAGTTTAAAATCATAAGAAAATAAAAATATCAGAAAATGGAAAATTTTAAAGTCATCATTGTAGAAGACGTGCCCCTGGAACTGAAGGGTACAGAGGGTATCTTCAAGAATGATATTCCAGAGGCTGAAATCATCGGTACTGCCGAGAGCGAAATAGCCTATTGGAAACTCATCAAGCAGCAGTTGCCCGATCTGGTTCTGCTCGACCTCGGACTGGGCGGTTCCACCACGGTAGGCGTAGAAATCTGCCGCCAGACCAAGGAGCAGTATCCTGACGTGAAGGTGCTCATCTTTACAGGAGAAATTCTGAACGAAAAACTCTGGGTAGATGTGCTCGATGCGGGCTGCGACGGCATCATTCTGAAGAGTGGCGAACTCCTTACGCGTGGCGATGTGGCGAGCTGCATGGGAGGTAAGAAACTGGTGTTCAACCAGCCTATCCTTCAGAAGATAGTAGACCGTTTCAAGCGGAGCGTAAACAGCCAGCTGATGCGTCAGGAGGCTCTGGTGAATTATGAGATTGATGAGTATGACGAGCGTTTCCTGCGCCATCTTGCGCTGGGTTATACCAAGGAGCAGATTACCAACCTGCGCGGAATGCCTTTCGGCGTAAAGAGTCTGGAGAAGCGACAGGCAGAACTGGTTCAGAAACTCTTCCCTGACGGCAATCACGGCATGGGCATCAACGCCACCCGCCTGGTGGTAAAAGCCTGCGAGCTCCGCATCCTCGATATCGACCATCTGCAGGCAGATGAAGAATAACTCGTTTCAATAAGCGCTTTTTAAAGAATGTATAAGAAAGTATTGGCCTATCTGGCATTATTGTTGGGAATAGCCGAAGTAGTGGTGATTCTGGTTTCGTGGCTGCTTACAGCTGCGATGCCCGAGTCGTTCACCCATTCGCTTACCAGCCCCGAGGGCATCCGCTGGTTTACGGGCCATTTTGTAGACCATCTCACCTCTGTATGGCTCGTATGGCTGGTGCTCATCAGCATCACCATCGGGGTGGTAAGGCAGAGTAGGGTGCTCCATTTCGACCATACCCAGTATCGCCAGCGCACGGCCTTGCGCCTGATGCTCATCGAGTTGTGCATCTCTGCAGGTATCATGCTGGCGCTCACCCTCTTGCCCCATGCCATTCTGCTGAATGCCGTAGGAACCCTCTTTCCGGGTCCGTTCACGCATAGTCTCATTCCGTACATCTGTTTCTCGGTCATGGTGATGAGCATGAGTTACGGCATCATGAGCGAGAGCATCAAGGGCATCAGTCAGGTTTATGATGCGCTGAATCAAGGCATCCGCCTCCTGTCGCCCTGCTTTCTTTTCTACATTCTCGTGATGCAGCTCTATACATCCATCCTCTATGTAATGGAGTAAGATAAAAGCCCCTGATGCTCGTTTCCTTGCATCAGGGGCTCTTTTCTTACTCCAAACCGTCGCCCTCATTACCGCCGGTGGTTCCGCCGCCCGGGGTGTTATCCGAACCGCCACCACCTGGGGTGTTGTCTGGGTCTTCCACATCGCCCTTATCGTCGGAAGTAACGTTTTTCACCACTTTGCCGTTGCGGTCGTAACAGGTAATCTGGATGGAGGTTTCCTGCAGCTCGCGCTTGATGTCAACGCTTGGGGTGAAGATTACACGGCGGTTGGTAATCAGACTGGTAGCCACTTCGCCTACAGTAGGCACACTCTTGGCTCTTACGCCGAATCGCATGGTTCCCAATCCCGGAACGGCTACGGAATGGCCTTCGGTACACCACGCCTTGATAACCTCGCCTGCTGCATCCCAGCAAACCTGCATCACGCCCACGCTAACGCCGCTTCTGATAGCAGCCTCCTTGATAACCTTGCTCTCTGAGAGCTTGTTGTAAAGTTCGGTACCGAGGATGAATCTGTACTGACCCTTCATTTCGCCTACTTGGATAAGGGTCTCCTTTGCTTTCAAATTAATTGCCATAATCTTTTGAATTTTAAATTGTTATAAACTATTAACTCTAAACTACCGGATGGTAATGGTTGGCACATAGTAGGTAGAATCTACTTTGGTGGAGATGTTGTTCTCCTGATGTTGCCGCTGGTTCTTTCCGATTACGAGTCCTGCCGTGCAGGAGCTGGATAGGAAGGTGACGATGGCTGAGCAGATCGCCACGATAAGATACCGGATGAATGCCTTCATGTTCTGGTTCATGATTTTTTTCTGCCCCCTGCTAAGTTTCGCTTTTTCCTCTTTCCTCAGAAGAAGTTTTCCTCATCCGTTTTCTGGAGAGTACTTTTTGCGAAACGACTCGTTTCGAGGCTTGGAGTCTTGTTTTCATTACTTTTGTTTTCTGAAAAGCCTTGCCGTGAGAGAATCGTGGTTATTCTCTTGTTTTCCTGTGCTTCCCCGTTCTCTTCTTCAGGCCTTTTTTATTTCCCCAATTAGGGAGATATTTTTCTCCAACTGGGCAAGTGATTTTGCGCGCTTTCTGAATCACGATGCAAAGATACGAAATCCCGATTTATCAGGTGTGCGATAGCGTGCGATACCATGCGATATCGGAACATTTAATCACTAATAACTATCCCGGTTCCCCGAGGTTATCGATAATAGCCTTCACCTGTTTGGGCGTGAACGACTTGCAAGTCTTTTCATATCCCATCTGCTGCAATTCATCCCAGAGCGGTTGGCAACGGCGAATCCAACTCATGAGATGATTCACGGCCGTGCGTGGCATACTCTCGGGAAAGTACATCAGTCCCAGTTCCTTCTTCGTATACGAACGGTTTATAAAATCTTCCATAATCTTAATTTTTTAATCATTTGTTTATCGGCTCCTTGCTCCCGGAAGTTGCAGCAGCCCCTAAAAGATAGTATTCGCTGAAATCCTTGCAGCCCGGTGGCAACTGGTGGTGAACCAGCTGGGGGAGCATCTCCCTGAGTTGCATGAAGAGGCTTTCGCCCGGCACATCCTGATCGGGAAACATGTGGAATTCCACCTGATACAGTTTTCCGATATCCGTCAGCAACTGCTTATCCTCGGGTTTGAGGAGCGTGGCAGAAGGGATGGCTATCGCCTTATGACCGGCAGAAAGCATCGCCCAGCAGTCGCTACATCCCTCCGTAATAAACAGCCTCTCGCCCGGTTTCAGTCTCTTCACAACCGGCAGGTTATAGATGCTGCATCTTGCGCCGTAAGGGAACCGGAAGCGGGGAGCATCCTGCTCCTTCTTGTAATCCAGGTTCCGGTTCTGAATACCAATAAGCCGCCCATCGGTATCGAAGTAAGGAATCTGCAGCCAGTTGATGCCCTTCTTATCCGTCCAGGAAGTCAGTCGGCACCAGTTCACCACTCTCCAGTCAATCTTCCTCTCCTCGAAGAGAAATCTTCGAGCTGCCTGGTTGAGCCAGGGATGCTCGAAGAACCTAGCATACCTGCTTGCATCGAAGGAAGATTTCCCCGAATTATCACCCGAAGAAGAATCACCGGATGAAGGATCCGAAGAAGCCCCTCTGCCCGAAGACCCCCCAAAGGAAGAGCTTTTCCCCGAAGAAGAATCCTCCTCCAGCTGAATCTGATGTTCTTCTGCGAGCCATCGGCAAGCCGACGGGAAATCCTTCCCCAGGTATCTCATCGCCAGGTCGATGGTGCCGATGGAGTTTCTCATGCATACATAGCATCTGCAGCTATTCTTGGTCTTGTTGAACGTAAGGCTGGCGTGGTGGTCGTCATGGAAGGGGCAGAGCGCCTTATGGTGCTCCACCTTCATCCCCATCTCTTTCGCGACCTTCTCTATCGGAAGTTCGCGCAGTTTCTGAATCTCATATTTCTCCATCATATCCCTTTCCCTTTCTTTTTCTTGGCCGGTATACCCGTCAGATATTCTGCAGTCTTGGTATAGAGTTTCGTCTGGCTGTTATAAGTAATAAACTGGCGGTTCTTCCATACGTTGAGCTGATGCTTGGTACCTTCCTGATTCTTGCCCAGACTCAGGCGCAGGGTTTCCAACTGCAGTTCGTTGAAGGAATTCTCCAGCTGGTCGAGCATGTTTTTCGGACCGCTTCTCTGAGCCTCTTCCTGCCCATCGCCCGCTTTAAACATGTCGCCGAACACCTTAACCTTCGACCACAAATCGTAGTAGCAGAACCATTCAACGAAGTCGCCGATGGATTTCGACCAGCTCTGGTCGTTCAGAATCCACAGCACGGCTCCCTTCTTCCATGCCGAGAAGATGCTGCGGTGGGAGAGTTCCCAGAGCGTATCATCATCAGCAAGGTCGGCCAGGCGTGCCATTTCCTCTGCCAGCTTATCGGCTATCTTGTTGAGTGGCTTCACCACAAAACTGCCCTTGCAGTTGTCCAGCCTCAGCAGGTAGCCATCGAGCTTTTCGAGGAAATCTTTGTTGTACGTTCCCTGTCGCGGAATCTTTCCGCTTCGCTCGCCACGGGCTTTGTAGGCGAAAGGTATGCGCCCGAAGAAACCATTGGTCAGGTCTTTCTTGTAAAAGAGTCGGGCCGCCTCGGGAGTAGAGGTAAAGGTGAGGTTCACACGGAGCAGAGGGTTGCCCGTTACGCCATCAGCCGTGGCGCGCAAGGCTCCAGCCCTCTGACAGTCGAAGATGTTTCTTACCATCTGGCTCACCTGCTTATGCCCACCACACATTCTGTCGGCCATCTCCACCTCAGGCAGATTGATGTACTGGGTTCTTCCGCCCAGCTGTTCGCATGCCATAGCGTTCTGGATGAATGCAGGATTGGTGACATCAGAAGGTGGAAACCAGAAACTCACGTCCGGGCGCTCCGGTTTTTCCTTGTTGGCGCCCTTGGTTTTCATCTGTCGCTGCCAGTCAACCAGTTTCTTGAACTCAGTCTCATCATGCTTTCTGAAAGGTCTCATGATGGCCTCTACAAGATGACCCAACTGTGCCTTTCCGATACCCGATGGACCTATCAGATGGCCCATTTGCCCGCACATTTCGTAATATTTGTTGTCGGAATACATGAATCTTACGTCTGTGAGATGAGCTGCTAATGCCGGAATTGCCATCGGAATGAGCACTTCCTGCATGTCTTTAGATGCCTGAGAGATGGCAAATTTTACAAATTCAGTACCCTTGCTGGGTTTGGGCATCGCCGGAGCGATGTTGCTAAAAATATTATAATCCATTGCTTTTTAGAGAGTTAAATCAAATTTCATGTTCATTTTTTCTTGCTTGCAGTCTCAGTCTCAGAGTCTCAGTTGTTTTTTTTATGGTCTCGCTTCCTATATATATTATATATAACTAATTAATAATCAATAAGTTATAAAGACTTAAGAAGCGGGTTTGGAGTTGGATTGTGACATTTATCCTAACTGAGACTGAGATTTGAGACTGCTTTGAAGAGGAAATGAGGGTAGGGATAATCCTGTTACCAGCATCCCCCGAAGTCCCCATTTCCTCTAGAAAGCCTCAACTCCGTTTATCTGTCATCACTCTTGCCGCTAATGATGAGCAGCTCGTTGGCGGCACCCTGGCAGAAGTCCTGGAAGGTGAATCGCTCTGAGAACTGCGGGCGGTTGAAGGTAGGGTAGAGCGTACCGTCTTTTTTTCGGTTCACGTTGATGTACGTTCCTTCATACACGTGCGGATTTCTCTGCACCACCTTCTGCAGCTTCTTCTCCTGGTCATTCTGCACAAAGGTGAAGTGGTCTTCGCCGTCGTGCGTAATGGCTCCATCCAGATACTCGCCAACGGCCATGCGCCCTGACTCTTTAGTCATCAACTTGAGGTCGATACCCAATTCTGTGTTTGGGTAGAATCCCTTTCCTGCTTTACCTGAACTTTCGTTCATATTGTCATTTAATACTATATTCATTTTTACTTGAGTATTAAATAAGCCTCTCTGGTACGATGACGTTCGAAGAGGTTTCCCCGTCATCTTTTCTAGTACCATCATTCCCCATTTCGTGATTTGCAACTCGCCTGATGGGTAGTCATCTTGTTATCAGATGACGGGTGCAAAAGTAAGAAGAAAAAGCCTGGCACAGATGCTTTTCCAAAGTGCCGTCTCCAAAGTTCTCTGAATTTCTCCGATTTTCTCTATCTTTCTCTGATATTCTCTCTACGTATAGTCGCATTTTTGACTTAGGGGTACAAAAAAGCGACCGATACCTGAACAAAAATCAAGTATCGGTCGCTATCAGAAGATATAAATCTCTATCAGGAAAGCCCAGTCGCTATCGTCTTCTAGTCCTTATTATAATATTTACAGAAAGTCTTGTATCCGAACCCTCCTTTCTCAATCGGCATACCCATTCGTATCAATTCTTCATGGGCATTTTTTGTGTTTTGTGGCAGCAGCACCTTGCCCTCCTTTTTCAGTATGTTCAGTCTCTTACAGATTTCCTGTACGTCAAATTGCTTTACCAGTCTCTCCACCTCTTTATGCACTTTCCATCCATCGTCTTCATCGAGTGCAGGATGCACAAAATGGAAGAGTTCCTTCTGAAAACCTTCTCCTGCAGCTTCATTGGTTTCACTAGCTTTTCCAGTCACCTCTGCCTCGTAATTCTCCTCCGTCACCTCTGTTTCTTCAGCAAAAAAATCCTTTGCAATCTTCATCATCTGCTGTGCAGACAGATTGCCCTGGATAGTCAGTTCTTTGTGCTGGTTGTTGTAAATAACATTGCCTGCATAATAATTATTACTCATATTTCTTCCTTTTTTTATATTCTTGTAATATTTTTGTATGTCTATAATTCTGATGGCAGCAGAGCTGAATTCCCTTCTTCCTGGTGGTCAAGATGCAGATGCTTACTATGAACATCAAATGTAGAATTTCCTGCATGATAGTGCTCTGCCTGAATCGTAGGCTTCTTTGCCACCTCTTTTAAAGCCTTCGTCTGTTCCTTGATGGCATTAATCTGTATACCTTCTCTTGCCTCTTCAGAAAGGAAACGCTCAGTCATATTGTCAACCCGAAGTTTATACTCTGGGGGTAAATATGAAATCTCGTGATAGATGAATCTCTGCAAAACCTCAACATCTTCTCGTCTGACTAGAGTTTGGCTGTACTTGATGATTTTATCAATAAGGTAGTCTTCCTCCTGGCTTGTTAGAGATGGGGTAGGAGCAAAGCTGTTTGTTGGCAGCCCCAAACGCATGCGCAGACGGTCTCTAATCACGAAAGCGGTAAGCAATTGGCGATACTTATCTAATGGAATGCGTGTGTAGTGAGCGCGTATGAGCATGGCTATCTTATCATCATTGGAATAAGGAGCCAATGCCGGAATATTGGAAAGTTCTGTCTCTATATCTTCCAACCATGACATCATTTTCAAATTATCTGGTTTATGACAGTCGGCCCCTTTTAAGTGCAACCAGTCATGCCATGCCCTTTCTGCTTCATGGGTGGATAGTAGATGGGGGAGCCAACTTTTGCGGAGCTTCTTCTGGCGACCTTCATTGCATAAACCGCTCAATAAGTGTTCTAGTTCATTCGCCATATAGCGCATCTTGTCGCCCTTTTTTGCTTCCATAGCTTTTATGACATTCTCTATTCCCTCCTTCGCTTCGTACCATAGAGCGTATTTTCCCATTGTTATTAAAGTCTCTGTGTATTCCTGAAGCTCCTCTTCTTCATCAGAAGTTAACGTCTCATGTCTCAGAATATCTATCATAATCATCGTAGCATCTTCTACGCATAAAAACTCCTCTGTCATAGGAAATAAAGGCAGGGTCGGCTCCCATTCTTTCCAATGGTCTTTATGCAAGATGGGCACAATTGGAGTAGAATCAGTTTCTGCTTCAACAAAAAAATAGCCCTCTGCAGAAATTATAACCTCCTTAACCCGAGCGCGGAAATAACCCCGTCCGCTGGTTGTCAATGCAGCCTGAGCCAATGATTTATATTCTTCTCTATTACGTACATAGCCTGCCTTCCGACTCGCAACGCGCGCAACAAAAGCTTCTTCATCAGTTTCGTTAGTAGGTTCGGGTTTTACCGAAACATAGGGGTGCTTTCTGTCCAGCATGGTCAGAAATTCTATTGTTTTTTGTTGTTCTTGTGCAGTCATATCCTCACCTTTTACGTGGTTAGAATTTACTGCATATTGTACCCCAACTATTTTTATTAAATCTCCCATTGTTTGGTATTTAGATTTTTGGAAAGCTGAATTTAGTTATTACGGCCGTCCGGAGTACAAAGTTACAAAATAAATTCCTATTAGCATTAAAATGTAACATTTTTAACATTATTCGTAACAAAAAATCTAGATTTCGCTCCTTTTTTTGTGCAGCTTTTAATAAAGAAGCTCCTTTTCTCCTTCCTATTTTCCACTCTTTCCTTCGCCTCCAATCTTTCCTCTCTCGCCCCCAATCTCTCCTCTCTCGCCCCCGTTCCAAGCGATTCCATCGCTTGTCCCCCTTCATCCTCTCTTTTCCACCCAGCCTCCTCTCCAAGCGCCTCCATTTTCCCTATCTCCATTCCGCAATCCTTTCCGCCATCTCATTCAGTTCCAGGCATTGCTCCCTGGTAATAGTCTTCTTCTCCATATGGTAATCCCAGGGGCTAATCTGAAGCAGCAGCCCCTCAGAACAGGCATAAAAACTCTCCCCGCAAGGCTTATACAACCTCGGGAACCCGTTCTCCCTCAAGAGCACAATACGGTACCCCCGGTTCATAGCCTCGCGCAAAACCTCCTTCTCTTTAGTCGAGATAGCAGCACTCACCAGCACGCCACCACGTTCTCCGCAAGCCAGCCATTCCTCGCGCAAGCGCCTCAAATCCTCCTCAGAATACCGGCGATGTACAACGACCGCCACCTTATCAGGAATATCGAGCAAGAAACAGTTGCCCACCATCTGGCATCTGCGACCCGCCACCTCTTTATTCTGCATCACGGTAAAAAGCCCCGGGTTCATCCTCTTCACCATCAGTCTTCTCGGGTTATCATCCAAGTATTTCTTCCATCCCTCCAGTTGTCTCTCATGCAGCAGAACCTTGTCATTATACCCCAATTCAAAGAGCCCCTTCCTTGGTGCCGTATTCATCCCATAAATCCTCCAGTAAGCCTTGTTGCATCCCATCTTAAACCCCTTTATCACCATTCCCAGCGAACCCATCTCTTTCTCTCTTTTCGCCGTCATCCCAATCGAGCCCGCCTCATTCTCTCCAGTCTGAGCCTGGTTAGCCCCTCCAGCCGAAGCCAAGTTAGCCCCTTCTGTTTGAGCCTGGTTAGCCCCTTTAGTTTGAGCTAAGTTAGCTTCTTTGGTCAAAGCCGAAGCCTGTCCCTCTCGAGCCTCCGTTCCAAGCGATTCCATCGCTTGTCCCCCTCTCAAGTCCTCCTTCACCCTCACAATCAGGTGAATATGATCAGGCATGATGCAAACCCTCCAAACCTCCACCTGGGGGTAATATTTATGAATCTTCGGAATCTCCTCCTTCGCGATGGCAATCCCCAGTTCAGAAAGCATCACTTTCGGCGCATCACCATCCCCAGGACGGGCATCCACCCGTCCCCACAGTTTCCCCAGCAGAGGCATGCGTCCCTCCACCACAAGCGTCAGCATATAAGTACCCCTTCCATGGTAATCATGCCATGGGCTTCTGCGTTTCATGGAGTGCTGGGTTTCATGCACCCTCAATCCTCTAGCTATAGCTTCATCTCTATCCATAATAAAATAAGTAAAAAGTAAATAATTAAAGCTCCCGCTCCCGTTTCTCCTGCAAGCCCGCCCCACCAGCAAAGAAGCAAAGAAGCAAAGAAGGGAGCAGTCCCCATCTCACCCCCGTTCCAAGCGATTCCATCGCTTGTCCCTCATCGCTTTTGTCCCTCATCGCCAATCTTCACCATTCATCCCTGCCTTCTCCCTTCACAATCTCCTTCACCCGTTCCTCTATTTTCCTCCAAGGTTGCCCCAGGTTTACCGTCCTCACAAAGATGCGATGCCCCGTCTCCTTATACCTATAAGAAAAGTCGAAATCCTCATCCACGGTAGGGTAGACCAAAGCTCCGCAAGCATTCATAGTATGCGGCTTGCTCCGGTCTTCCTGGTTCATACGTAAGAAAGAATCTGCGAGAGATGATCCCTACGAACCTTCTCCCTGCCGCCAAACTTCGAAACCAGCGCCTCGCGGTAAAACTTGGCATCAAGAATAAGCTTCTCCTGCCTATTCGGATTGAAAAGCGTCACGTCGGTTTCCATCATCGGTAGAGCCTCGCCAGCCTCCATGAAACTGTACCATCTCGATATTCTCATCCTTCACAAAGCCAATTAGCTGATAGGCTATCTTTCTGGCCAGAAAGGTTTTGCCCACACCAGGTGCTCCCTCTAGGATGATGTTCTTCTTTGCCTTCAGCAGGGAAACAATCTTCTTGAATTGGCTGGCGCCGATGAATGGCTTATCTGGGTCTTTGTCAAACTCGTAAACAGGTTTGCCTTTCTGACCTTCGCAGAAGTTCAGAAATTCGATGTATTTTCTTACGTGGCATCTCAGGCTTGTCATTTGGTGCCTCTTGCCGTAGTCCAATTCTTCGTCTATTCTGCCAGTCAGGAGTTTGCTCACTTCTGTAGCATCCTCTGCTTTCTTGATTTCCAATACCGAGTTTACCCCGCAGGCCTCTTTAGCGACCTTGCAGATAACCTTGTTTGAGCCTACGCTGGCATAGCCACCGGGCTTAGTTTTGTCTATTTTCAGAAATTCCAGAAAGGCTTCCTTTACCTGTTCCTGGCTTTTCCCTTCTAATTTAAAAATATTCTTATCTGCCATATTTATTGTCTTATTTATAAAAACCTTTGATGATTCTGAGTGCCCGACAATCTTGATTTTACCTTAGAATTATGCCGCAAAGTTAAGATTATTATTTTGAATAAGCAAAGTTTTTTGAGCATTTTTCTTGGCGGTTTATCAAAAATGTGCTATTTAGTGCAGGAAAACTGCAGGAACCTGAATATCATGTAAAGGGAGAATTTTGAAATGAAGAAAATGAAAAAATTCGGAATGAAATCATGAGTGGCTGACAACGGAATATTTCCTCCTTTTTTTACTTTCCTCTTTTTAATTCTAACAGGTATTATGGTAAATAGGCGTTATGAGATAAAGAAAGAGGTGAAATTTGGAGCCTGAAAATGGAACCTGTTCACCCCTTTCTGATCATTTCATTCTTTAACTTACTTTCTGCCTGTTCTGAGATTAATTCTCATTTCAATCAAAAAGAAATATCTCAGAACAGAATCTTACATCATGCCCGTAAGCCGCTGGATGGCGATGACTGCCTGGTTGTATTCATTAATCGCATCAGCATGCTTCATCAGAACAGCTATGGTTTCCTCGATAGCATTCACGTATTCTACATACGAAATTTCGCCATTTTCATATTCTATCGCACTCAACTTCGAAATTTGCGCAGAATGAGCCTGATTGTTCTGCTCGTAATATTTCAGACGGTTGGATGCTGCCTGGAGACGCTTCGTACAAAGACGGAAATCGCGCTCTTTTTCTGTCTGCTCCTGGCGCATTTCGATTTCAGCCAATTCGCGGTCTTTCTGGGCTGCCTTTACTTTTGCCTTCGTAGAACCGTAAAATAAAGGGATGCCTACGCCAATCTCGAAACCGAAGAAATTACCCTCGGCAAATCTCGAACGGTCTATGTTGTATGGATTCCAACTGGAAATGACACATTGGGTGCGCAAAGATAAGGATAAACTTGGAGCAAAACCTGATTTGGCTGCCTTGATTTCCTTATCGAGAGCGATGAGCTTGTCCTGCTGGTAAATGCCGTCGGCAGACTGCTGATAATTATAGGAATTGAGATTCTGGGCTGCGATGGCCGAGAGATTCTCTTCTGCCGGTTTTATGGGCTCCTGCGTGTTGAGCTGCGTCATGAGGTCGATTTGCAGACGCTCAATTTCGCTCTTTACATCTGCCATTTCCAGACGGTTTTCGTTGCATTTGCGGTCGGCTGAGAGATATTCCAGCTGGCGGCTCTCTCCAGCCTTGTAACGCATTTCTGCAATCTGGCTGTAACGCTCTAATACTGAGTCGATTCGCTCCAATATCTGGAGTCTGTGAGTCTGATAAAGCATCTGATAATAGGTGTTGGCGATTTCAGCCTTCAGTTGCTGGCTAACCACGTTCAGGCGACTCTTTTCTGCCTGGGTTTCAGCCTTCAGCTGGTTGCGACGTGAGGCGTAGACGGTAGGAAAATCAAGGCTCTGGGTAAAGGTAAAGCCGTTGTCCGATTCGCCACCCGTAGCAGGGTTTTGAGAGAAAGCAACCTCGGTTTTATCCAGTTCCCAAGCCGTGCCTTGCATCACCTGCGCACGCTCTACCGACTTCTTTCCTGCCTGCATCTGAAGGTTCTGCCTGGCAGCCAAATCGAAACATTCCTGCAGGGTAACTTTCCTGCCCGCAATATGAGCATCAAAATGCTGGGCTCCGACTGTGGCTGGCAGCAGGAGCAGGATGGCGGCAAAGCAAGCCACCACCCTATTCTTTGTTATCTTTATTCTGTTCATTATTTTCATATCTTGAAATCTTACTTTTTCGTAAACATCTTATAGATGGCTGGCAGAACCAGAAGCGTAAGGAGCGTGCTGGTAATGAGACCGCCTATTACAACCGTAGCTAAAGGACGCTGGACTTCTGCTCCGTCGCCATGGGATAATGCCATCGGGAGGAAACCCATAGAAGCTACCAGGGCCGTCATCAGAACCGGACGGAGACGAATCATACAACTGTCAATAATTCTGTTCTGAATAACAGCCGCCAAACTTGCGTCATTCTCCTCAGGAACCGCTGCCGCCTGCTTCTGTATCTGGTTCATCTGACCTATCAGCACGATGCCGTTGAGAACCGCCACGCCAAAGAGGGCGATGAAACCTACGCCCGCCGAAATGCTGAAAGGCATTCCGCGCAACCAGAGCGCCCAGACGCCACCTATCGCAGCAAGCGGAATGGCGGAGAACACGAAGAGGGATTCGCGCAGATTCTTAACCGTAGCGTAGAGCAGCAGCAGAATGATGATGAGCGCTACCGGAACCACGATTATCAGGCGCTGGGTGGCACTCTGAAGATTCTGAAACTCGCCACCATAATTATAATAGTAGCCCTCAGGCAGCTTCAGCTTCTCATCAAGGATGGACTGAATATCCTTCACGGTACTCTGCACGTCCCTACCCTTCACGTTGAAACCTACGTAGATGCGGCGGGCACCATTCTCATGAGAAACCTGAGCAGGAGCCGGTTCGTAAACCACATCAGCCAACTGAGAAAGCGGAATACTCTCGCCACCAGCCAGCGGAATACGGAGCGACTGAAGCGACTGGAAGTTGCGCTCCTTAGGGTCAAGACGCAGAACGATGTCAAACTTTTTATCGCCTTCGTACACAGCTCCAGCCGTAGCGCCCGCAAAGGTAGTTTCAAGAATGCGGTTGATTTCGTCAACAGTTACCCCATAAGCCGCAATGCGTTCATGGTTGTATTTTACCTGAATCTGAGGCAATCCGGAAACCTCTTCAACGAAGATTCCGCTCACGCCCGGCACATTCCTGATCATTCTGGAAACCTTATCAGCTTGCTGGGTAAGCACATCGAGATTGTCGCCAAAAATCTTAATCGCCACATCCTGCTTGATGCCCGTAAGCAACTCGTTGTTGCGCATCTGGATAGGCTGCGAAATCTCAGCCTTCAAGCCCGGAATCGTCTTCAGGGTTTCTTCCATCTTCTCCATCAGTTCGGCGGTAGTTTCTGCCGAAGTCCACTCGGCTTTCGGCTTGAGTGCCACCATGATGTCGGCCCTTTCCATAGGCATCGGGTCGGTAGGAATCTCGGCGCTACCTATGCGGCTCACCACCTGCTTGATTTCAGGATATTCAGCCTTCAGAAGTTTCTCAGCCTTGGAGCAGCTCTCTACCATCTGCGAGAGCGAAGTGCCCTGCGACATGCTCATTTCTACCGCAAAATTGCCCTCTTCCAGACTCGGAATGAATTCGCCACCCAGGAAATGGAAGGCTACTGCGCTCATGCAGAAGAGCGAAACGGCGCCGGTAATCACATTCTTATATCGCGCCAAGACCCATTCCAGAACCGGTCGATACCAGCCCTGAAGTTTCTCTATCATTCTGTCGCTAAAGGTCTTACGCACATATCCCTTCTTGCTCAGGAAGAGCGCACTCGCCATCGGAACATAGGTGAGCGAGAGGATGAAGGCACCCAGGATGGCGAAGAAAACGGTAAGCGCCATCGGACGGAACATCTTGCCCTCGATGCCCACAAGCGTCATCAGCGGAATGTAAACTATCATGATGATGATTTCGCCAAATGCCGCACTCTTGCGGATGCGCGAAGCGGAATCATGAACCTCCTCATCCATCTCTGCCTGAGAAAAACGGATGGGAGTATCGGCAGAATTTCTCGCCTTCCGCTCAATACTCTTCACGCCCAGATGGGCCACAACAGCCTCTACGATAATGACGGCAGAATCGACTATCATACCGAAATCGATGGCTCCGAGCGACATCAGATTGCCGTCGATTCCGAAGGTCTTCATCATGCCGAAAGCAAAGAGCATGCTGAGCGGAATGACGCTCGCCACAACCAGTCCGGCACGCCAGTTGCCCAGGAAGATAACCAGCACGAAGATAACGATGAGTCCGCCTTCTATCAGGTTTCGGGCGATGGTTCCCTCCACACGGTCAACCAGGTGGGTTCGGTCGATAAACGGCTCGATAACCACGCCCTCGGGCAGAGATTTCTGAATCTGCTCTATGCGCAGCTTCACATTCCTGATAACCTCCTGAAAGTTTTCGCCCTTCAGCATGATGGCTATTCCGGCAACCACTTCGCCCTCGCCATTTCGGGTAACGGCTCCGAAACGGGTGGCATGACCCAGCTGAACCTTCGCCACATCACCTATCTTAATAGGAGTGCCGTTTACGGTCTTCACGGCGATATTTGCCACATCTTCCAGACTCTTCACCACGCCTATGCCGCGGATGAAATACTGGTTGGAATTTTCCTCTATGTAACTTCCGCCCGTGTTGGCGTTATTCTTTTCGAGCGCATCAAACACCTCGCTCACAGTCAGATTGCTGGCGTTGAGCTTATCCGTATTGATGGCCACCTCATATTGCTTCACATAGCCTCCCCAGCCGCTCACTTCCGTTACGCCCGGGGTTCCCGAGAGCTGTTTTCTCACAATCCAGTCCTGGATGGTTCGCAGCTGGGTGAGCGAATATTTGTGCTCGTAGCCCTTCTCGGCGCGCACGGTATAATGGTAAATCTCGCCCAGTCCGGTAGCAATCGGTCCCATCTCGGTTTCCACATTTTTGGGCAAATCTTTCTCCACCTGGGTCAGCATCTGGCTCACCTGCGAACGTGCCCAGTAGATATCTGCATCATCATCAAAAACGAGGGTGATGACCGAGAGTCCGCTTCGCGAGATGCTTCTGCGCTCCTTGAGTTCGGGGATGTTGGCGAGCGCCATTTCTACCGGAGTAGTTACGTATTGCTCCACCTCCTGTGCTCCGAGCGAAGGCGCCTGGGTGATAACCTGCACCTGATTGTCGGTAATATCCGGCGTAGAATCGAAAGGAAGATGGATGAGCGAAACGATGCCCCAGATGACGAGGGCTATCGTGAAAACTCCCACCACCAGCTTGTGGCGGATGGAGTAAGTAATCAGTTTCTGAAACATAATCTGTTTTTCTTTAAAAAGCTCTTTATTGATGAAAAGCTCACCTTATATTAATGCTCATCCGCATGTTCGCCCGTGAGCGAAGCCAGATAATATGCATTTTCTGTCACAATCTTCTTGCCCTCCTGCTTCAGATGTTTGCAGAGTTTTACCTCGGTATAAGCTCCATCCGAAACGCCCGTAATAACCTCGTGGCGGGAGAAACTGTACTCGCCCTTCTCTGGCTTGCCGTTCAGAGCGAAGACAAACTGCTTGCCGTCGGTACTGACGATGGCCTTGGAAGGAAGGGCGATGCACGACTGGCTGCCCGTAGCTATCTTGCCGCTTACGTACATTCCGTCGAAGAGTCGGGCTGAGCCGTGAACGCCGCTGGTTTTAAGAGACTGCGCATCTATTTTTACATGAACAGCAACTGATTTCGAATTATCGTTAAAGTATTGGTTTAAACCATAGACATGGCCGATGAGCTTGATGCCCGGCTGATTGGTAAGCGAGAGATAAACCTTATCGCCCGGCTTTACCTTCTGCAAATCTTTCTCGAAAATGTTCAAATCGCACTCTATCGCCTGGTTGTTCTGAATCTTCATGAGCGGAGTCTGCATGTCGGCAAAGCTGCCCAAGCTGGCTGTAATCTGCGAAACCGTACCCGCAATCGGAGCACGCAAAGGGAAGGCTGTGGTAAACTTGCCCCTGGCTACGGCGGCGGTAGAAATGCCCATCTGGGCAAGCTGCTTGCCGATGCCGATGAGGTTGGCGTGGGCCACATGATACTCCTTAGCTGCCTGCTGCGCATTCTTCTTGACGCCAGCTCCGGCCTTGTTCAGCAGTTTCTGTCGCTCCAGGTCGGTAAGTGCCAGTTCGCACTCCTTGCTGGCAGAAAAATATTCGCGTTGCAGACTGACCACATCTGTATTTTCGACCAGCGCCACCACCTGTCCGCGCTTCACATTCTGTCCTTCCTTCACGTAGATAGCCTTCACCACGCCACCCATGAGCGAAGCCACATCGCCCTTGTTCTGGGCGCGCAAAACGAGCTGGCCGTTGGCTGCAATCGTAGCATCCATCACGCGGTCAACCGCCTCGCCCATCTTCAGATCTACCGCATCAACTTGTTTCTGAGAGAGCGGAATATTATCAAAATCCCCCTCTTCATGTTCTTGCTCATGTCCGTGTTCGGCATCATGAGCCTCTGCTCCGGCGTGGTTTGAGAAAAAGGTGAAACCACACCAAGCTAAGATTGCCGCAACGGCAACCACCAATATTCTTTTCATTTTTTCTTCTTTTAAATTGATATTTCATTAAAACTTGGGTGCAAAAGTACGCACCTTTCCCTGCAACCCGGTTGCAAAAACTGCATCCTGGTTGCTCTAACTACAGAAAATCAACAAAAAGAAGGAGGTCCTCGCCTACTGATGGCCGTTTCGTCAACACAAGGAAGGCTGGCTGCAAACTGCTGCCAACGTACGCTAATAATCGACGAGGTAGGGATAAACAAATACTCAGAAGAAAGCACGGAAAGAAGATGGTTGCCATCGAAAAGCTGCTTCTGAATGCTCTTCAAAATCTTGCCGTTGGTTACAAAATGGTACATCTGATGCACGCGGCAACTATCGTTTTCATTCTCATGATGCTCAGTATGCTCATCGTTGAGATTACCATCCTGCTGGCAACGTTCTACAACCATACATATACGCCCCATGTGGTGATGATGCATCATCACCGTAGAGAGCAGCACACTCATCGTGGCCACAAGGAGGCTGAATAAGTATAGTTTCTTCTTTGCCATTTTATTCTGTTTCCAATTTTACGATTGCTTTCATTCTGCCCGCAAAATTACATTAAAAGTACGAAATAGCCAAATAAAACTGAGAAAATTAACATTTTTTCTTAAAAAAAATTAAAACCGAGTACCCTTAAAGCCCTTTGAATACGTAATATGAGTAGTTTTTAGTAACTTTGCAACATAAAATAAAAAAATAGAAATGAAAAAAGTATTTTTAATCTTTCAATTACTCCTTGTAGTAATGCTGGCTCAGGCGCAGATGATGAACCCTGTGAAGTTCACCAGCTCGCTGAAAACAGACGGAAGTGCTGTGGCCGAAATCGTGTTTAGCGGAAAAATCCAACCGGGATGGCACGTCTACTCTACCGGTTTGGGAGGCGACGGACCTATTTCAGCTTCGTTCAACGTAAATAAGCTTGAAGGAGCTGAGCTCGTAGGCAAACTTCAGCCACGTGGCAGAGAGATTGCAAAGTTCGACCCTCTCTTCGAGATGAAACTCCGTTATTTTGAAGGTAGCGTTACCTTTGTACAGAAGGTGAAGTTTACCCAACCTAATTATCATATTGATGCCTATCTGGAGTATGGCGCCTGCAACGACCAGAACTGTCTGCCACCAAGCGAGGCAGCATTTAAGCAGAGTGGTAAATCGCCAGCCGTTGATACTCCTGCAGCTGGGGCAAAAGATGCTCTGAATGCAAAGGATGCGAAGGCGATTGATCCTGCCCTTGCTGCCAAGATGAAGGCCGATTCGCTTGCCAAGGCCGCTGCCCTGGCTCAGACCGATAGCGCTACTCAGCCCGTAGATTCCGCAGCTTTGGCATCTGCTATGGAAAATCTGAACGTCAAGGACTTATGGAAACCGGTTGTTAAAGAACTTCAGGCTTTTGGCGGAGCTAACGACATCGCCAACCATTCGCTCTTCTACATCTTCTTCATCGGTTTTGTGGGCGGTCTGCTTGCGCTCGTCATGCCTTGCATCTGGCCTATTATCCCGATGACCGTAAGTTTCTTCCTGAAGCGTGCTAAGAACGATAAGAAGAAAGGTATCCGCGATGCGATTACTTATGGTTTGAGCATCGTAGTCATCTATCTGGTTTTGGGTCTTGCCGTAACAGCCATCGCTGGTCCTAGCACCCTGAATGCGCTCAGCACAAGTGCCGTATTCAACATCATCCTCTTCCTCCTGCTTGCCGTTTTCGCCTTCTCGTTCTTCGGTTGGTTTGAAATCAAATTGCCTGACAGTTGGGGAAATGCGGTAGACAACAAGGCTTCCAGCACCACGGGTATGATTTCTATCTTCCTGATGGCTTTTACCCTGGTATTGGTCAGCTTCTCATGTACAGCTCCTATCATCGGTTTGCTGCTGGTTCAGACCGTTACATCCGGCGACTGGCTCGCTCCTACCGTGGGAATGTTCGGTTTTGCGCTTGCTCTGGCGCTCCCATTCACCCTCTTCGCCCTCTTCCCATCATGGTTGAAGTCGGCTCCTAAGTCGGGTTCGTGGATGGAGACTATCAAGATTGTGCTCGGCTTCATCGAGCTTGCCTTCTCTCTGAAGTTCCTCTCTGTAGCCGATCTGGCTTACGGCTGGCACATCATGGACCGCGAGGTATTCCTCTCTCTCTGGATTGTCATTTTCGGTCTGTTGGGTCTCTATCTCATCGGCAAGCTGAAGTTCCAGGTTGATGCTATCGGGGGCGACATCAACAAGCCTATGCCTGTAGCCTGCATCATGTTGGGTCTCTGTTCTTTGGCATTCTCGGTTTACATGATTCCAGGTCTCTGGGGCGCTCCTTGCAAGGCTGTGAGCGCATTTGCTCCACCTATTAACACACAGGACTTCAACCTCAACACCAAGACCGTAGAGCCTGCTTACAAGGATTATGAGTTGGGAATGGCTGCTGCCAAGGCTTCCGGCAAACCGGTATTGCTTGATTTCACGGGTTATGGTTGTGTAAACTGCCGCAAGATGGAGGCTTCTGTCTGGACAGATCCATCGGTTGCCGATAAGCTGGCAAAGGATTATGTTCTCATCTCACTTTATGTAGATGACAAGACTCCTCTTCCTGAGCCTATGGAGGTAACGTTTAATGGCGAGAAGCGCACCCTGCGTACCGTTGGCGACAAGTGGAGTTATCTGCAGGCAAGCAAGTTTGGAGCTAATGCCCAGCCATTCTATGTGGCTATTGACAACGACGGCAATCCTCTTGCAGCAGCCTTCAGTTTCAAAGAAGATGTTAGTGCTTATCTCGACTTCCTGAACAAGGGTCTGGATAATTACAGAAACAAATAATGTTTTTGATTTAATAGTTCAAATAAGGCCGGTATTGGTTCATTTAAGTAGATTTATGAAGGATAAATTTCAATAGATTAGTTTATTCAAGGTAGATTATTTAGGATTGTTACTTCCCCCGACAGGTATGGTTTCCAAGCCATCCTGTTGGGGGATTTTTTTTGTATAGGCACCAAAAAATAAAGGCACAAAAAAATAGGGTCTGTTTCACAACAGACCCTAAACATACTTACTAAAACTAAATTAACCACTAAAAAAACTAATATTTTTTAATCCTAGAAAATAAGGTGATTAACACCTTTAATCTAAAAACCTAATCTATGACACGAAATCATCCCGATTTCTTGATTGCAAAGATAGGGCTTTTATATGAAACCGCCAAACTTTTTCCCAACTTTTTTTTCTATGAGTGGGCTTTTTTATCGGGATTTCACATTATTTAATCAATAAGCCCCCTACTTCACATTTTAGAACCTATAGCCAACGGTCATCAGCAACTGATGGCGCTTGTTGTCAACCTTTGTTGCAGGAGCTGCATTCGCACCAAGCTCCTCCCAGGCTGCAAATGGATAGAAGTCACCATTCTGACAGCTGTACTGGTAAGCCACATCAATAGACAGCTTCTCGTAGTTGAAACCTACGCCGGCTGTAAATCGGTTAGTCGCCTTCCAGTTGGTATAATCTGTAGAGGTGGCGTAGATTGTTCCCTGAGAAGGGATTGTCTGGTCACGGTCTGCGCCCTCCTTGAACATTGGAGAAACGTAATTATAACCCAGACGGAGCGCCAACATACTGACAGGCTTGTATTCCAAACCCAGCTTCAGCGTGCTCACTCCCTGCAACGACTGCTTGGTATGATCATTCATGAGGTCATCGCTTGAACTGGTTTCATAATATTCGTCCCAATAACCATCATAATAACCGCCATCCTTCACACGATTATCCATGTGATTGTACCATGCATACTCGTAAGTAGCACCCATGGCAAGATTGCTGCCAATGGTGTGACCCAAGCTGATACCCGTCTTCCAAGCCGTATTCAGACGATAATCGAGGCTGGAACTGTTCGTATTGCTAGCCTCAGCATGATTGCCCTTATCGTCCGTTATATTCTTGTCAACGAGTTCCAGGTCAGCTGTTCCATCCATCGACAAATCATAAAATACTGGCGAATTGACATAAGCACCAATACGGAAAGGAGAATCTTCTACCGGACGGAAGATAATACCCAGCTTTGCATCATAACCGGTACCCGTGATACGCTGGCTTTCCCAAGCTGTTCCGTAAGCCTCCTTATCAGCCACATAATTCTCTGTATAAACAGAATTGCTGCGGTAATGAACATCATGAATGCCCAAGGTGAAGCCCAACCATACGCGGTCGTTGAAACCCACGCTAATGTTGAAATCATATTCGCCTATGTAGCCCTTCTGATACTGGCCAAAGAGGAACGAACGGCCATCGTAGGTCATCTGGTTTCCTTCCTCGTCTTTACCCATCAACGCATTATAGTTAGCATCTACAGCATTCCAAATCTGATCGCCTGCATCTTTACCATGTTTCTCATCCAATTCTTTAGCATAAGCCGTCTTGGCAGAAGCCCATTTGGTTTGAGATGCTCCGTTGAGATAATTGGCTGCAGAAAGAATCTGAGAGAAATTTGTGCTCTTGTGATAGTTGAAACCGAAGTTGAGCTTTACATTCGAATCGCCATTTGTAGCAGCCCAAACGAAACCAATCTGGTCGAAACTAGGAACCGATTTCTTTCCGTCGAAGCCAAATGGAGTTTTATCGAAATTGAGTTCCGTATCAGCTCCAGGCTGAGCCACAACGCCAGCCGAGAAACTTGCCATGCTCTTTCTGAACAGACCCAAACCGGCAGGGTTGCTGGAAATGGTAGAAATATCTGCGCCCAAGGCTTCCATAGCTCCACCCATACCTACATAGCGTGCAGTACCCGTGAGGGAATTTTCTGCAAACTTAGTATCCTGATAAGTTTCCTGAGCCAACATTGGGGCTGACATGAGTCCCAATGAAGCCAGGAATAAATATTTTAAATTCTTCATAATCTCTTAATTCTTAAGGTCTTCATTCCCAGATGAAAGTTTTCATTTTCGAAAATTGTCTTCATCCTCAGAACAAAGCCCAAGCTATTAACTATAAACTATTAACTATAAGCTGAAAAGCGACTATCTTCTTCCACCAAAGCCGCCGCCACCTGAGCGACTGCCGCCTCCGAAGCTACCGCCTCCTCCGCCAAAGCTTCCACCACCGGAATGCGATCCGCCTCCGAAACTGGCTCCACTACGGTTTCCGAATCCGCCAAAGTTGCTGCGGTCGAAGTTGTTGGTATTATTATTGTTGCGAACGCTATTGTAACGGCCATTACCGTTGATGCGACCGCCGAAATTGCGGTTTCTGTTGCTTCGGTAAGTACTGTTGCCAGCATAGCCTTTATCGCCATTATAACGATAAGTTCTGCTTCCTGCATAACCGCCCGAATTGCGTCCACCATAGCTAACATGTCCGATTACCGGACCGCCCCAATACCAAGGATTGTAGTAGCCGCCCCAGCCATAATACCAAGGGTCGTACCAGCCACCATACCAGCCGCAGTAACCATAATACCATGGATCGTACCAAGGGTCGAACCAAGGATCATACCAGCCGGCATAATAGCCGTAGCGCCAAGGATTGTGCCAGCCCCACATGCGGCTGCGCCAGTAGTAAGGACCATAACCATAATAATCGTAGAACCATGGATCATAGAATCCGTCCCATCGGCTCATCTCGCGTGTGCGTACGAAATCCTCATCCCTGTCAGCATACTTCTGGGCGAAGTAAGCATCATCATAAATGCTGTCTGGCGCCACACCCTTGCCCACATGGAACTGAATAATGTCGTTGCCCAGGGAATCTTTCCCTACATTCTCATAATGGCTGAAGATTCTGCCGCCCCGATTGTATTCATCTACCGAACGGTCGCTTCCGCTCCAAAACAGCCGATAAACACTATCTCTACGTGCCCGCTGTTCAGCATACTGGCGCTGGAGCAGAGCCCGTCTTTCAGCCTTTTCTTTGGCCTCCTTCTTCGGATTGAAGTAGAGGTCATCGTCCTGTGCCATCGAAGTGAGTGGCATCGCAGCTGCGATAAGGACTGCAAGAAGATACTTTCTTTTCATATTCTGTTCTCCTATTATTTTTTTTCTCCATTTTTCTCTTTCCAGATCCATCATAAACCATCAGGAAAAATACTCCCGAAAGAGCCCTTTTCTGATTATATAATAATCTGAATGCAAAAATATTGCTTATCTTTATGCAAAAATACAGAATTTCCCTAAATAATTGTAGGTTTTCCCCTATTTTTTTATAATTTTGCAGAAGATTTAAAACAAATCTAGCTTTTTTGAACATTCGAAGGCGTTTTTAGACAAGAAATTAATACAAATTAAATATGAAATATTTAGTAGCAACATTCACAATTGAAACGACTGCCGACTTGATGCAGGACTGTCAGGATCTGCTTGCCGATGGTGCAGCCGAAGTCGGATTTGAATCTTTTGAAGAAACAGAAACCGGACTGAAAGCGTATGTGCAGAAAGAACTCTTCGACAAAGAGCTGCTGGATGACCGTCTTTCTGATTTCCCTATTGAGGATGCGAAAATTACCTACGAGGTGAAAGATGCAGAATACAAGGATTGGAACCAGGAATGGGAAGAACAGGGATTCGAACCAATTTATGTGGACAACCAGGTGGTGATTTACGATGCGAAACATCCCGAACTCTATCCCGATACGAGCAACAGACCCGACATGATAGAAATAGGTATTGAGGCGAAACTGGCGTTCGGAACAGGAAACCACGAAACCACACGCATGATTATTTCGCAGCTGCTCCACATGCCTATCAGAACCAAGCGCATCCTGGATTGCGGAACGGGTACGGGAATACTTGCCCTCACCTGCTCAAAACTCGGAGCGAAAGACGTGGTAGGCTACGATATTGACGAGTGGAGCGTGGAAAATGCCAAGCATAATGCCGTGCTCAACGGCGTAACTAACATGGAAGTACTCTTTGGCAACAGTCAGGTAATCAACCACATCAGCGGCGTTTTCGACCTGGTTCTAGCCAACATCAACCGCAACATTCTGCTCGACGACATGCGCGCTTTCCGTAGCGTGATGAACATCGGCGGAACCCTGGTTCTGAGCGGCTTCTACGAAGAAGATATTCCTGTACTCCTGGAGAAAGCAGAAGAACTGGGAATGCATGAAATAAATAGACAGATTGACAACAATTGGGCCTGCCTTGTTTTAGGTTCATAAAGATTCTTTTCTGATTCTAAACATTCAGAACGAAAAATCTGAAATCAGAAATATCAGATTAAAACATACGAATAAAGGTTGGATTTTCGCATATTGCCAAAAGTCCAACCTTTATTCCATGAATTTCTTCTCATTATTATTGCTTCCTATGCAGAGCTGCTTGAGCTCATAATAACTGCCGTTGTAAATATTGAAATCTACGTAGCCTTTAATGCCCGGCAACTTGCCCACATCCGTATGCTGCCAGAACTTCCATTTGCCCTTATACTGAACCTTGTCAACATAATAGTGGGCTATCCAGTAAGGATAATCATCGAAGACAGGCGCACTCAGATATTGCTCCTTGAATTTATAATAGGTGTAGATGATAGGTTTAACATGATACTTATCCTCTACAATATGCAGCCAGGTAAGCACATCACGCTGGAAATCCTCCACACTCTTATCTGCCGGCTTATGTTCAATATCCAGTACCGGAGGCAAATCGCCATCCGTAAGATGAACCTGGTCTAGGAAATAATAGGCCTGCTTTCGGGCTGTCGACTTATTGCTCCAGAAATGATAAACACCCCGGATGAAACCGAAATCGCGAGCCTGATTAAAGTTCTCGCGAAAATTCTCATCGAGCCGTGAAGAACCTTCCGTACTCTTGATGATGACGAAGCGCACAGGACACCCCTTGATCATCGCATTCTTGAGCTGTTCCCAGTCTATCTTGCCCTGATAATGCGAAATGTCGATTCCATGAATCTCGTAACCTTCAGGATATTCAGCATCGCCATAAAGCGCACGCCATCGGAAACCAGTTGGCCCTACAAAGAAATGATAGAACAGAAAGACATAGAGCACGATAACCGCCGTTCCGCCTATCCACCACGCCCAACGGGGATAGCGTTGCAAAAAAGAAGACGAACGCCTTCTACCACGGGAGCCGCCACGCCGAGGAGTTTTCTTTCTCGCCATGGCACTCTTTTTCTGTGAAGAAGCCGTTCGTCTTGTTGACATATAAAAAAATATTTATTCTATTTTTTACTTAGCCTGCTCCAACTGGAGAGTTTTTGTGGTCTGGTCGCAAACCTCAGAAGGACCCCAGTACTGGATAGGACCTGGATAAACGTAAGCAGTTTCCTTAGCCCACTCATCGCGCTTAGAAGCGAAGAACTTGAATGGAGCGCCATCCAGCTCAACGAGAGCCTTGCGGATAACTGGCTTGTTAGCACCATTACGACGCTCGATGTTCATCATCATAGTGATTGGCACACCACCTGCAATCCACTCTGCTGCAGGAGCTGTTGTGTTCTTGATGATTGACATGTAACCGGTCTTGCCGTTAGCGATGAGGCGTGAAGCGTTGAAACCGAGTGAGTAGCAGTAGTCTGCATCGTAGTTAGAAGGAGCTGCGCAACGTCCCTCGTAACCGAAGAAGTGGTGCTGTGCAGAGAACTTACCAACAAACTTGCCTTCCTTCTTCCATGCAGCCAACTTCTCAGCTACCATGCGAGAAAGCAACTTCTCTGTCTCGATGAGAGAAACCTGTACGTTTCCGTGAGGGTCGCGGTCGAGGCAAAGCTGGCGAGCTACGTCAGCTGGCAAAGACTCCAATACTGCGAGGTTGTCCTTAGCGATGGCACCCTTAACGAATGCAATCTGCTCCTCAGCACTTGCAAACTCACGGCTCTCGCCTGTTGCAGGGTCTGTAAGAACCTCGTTCAATTCTGCGATGAGCTTCTTGATAGCTGGGATGAACTCGATCAGGCCCTCTGGGATGAGAACAGTACCGAAGTTGTTGCCCTCAGCAGCACGGTTAGCTACTGCAGTTGCAATATAAGTAACCACATCATCGAGTGACATTTCCTTAGCCTCTACCTCCTCTGAAATCAAGCAGATGTTTGGCTGAGTCTGGAGAGCGCACTCAAGAGCGATGTGAGATGCTGAACGACCCATCAGCTTGATGAAGTGCCAGTACTTACGTGCTGAGTTACAGTCGCGCTCGATGTTACCGATGAGCTCAGAATATGTCTTGCAGGCTGTATCGAAACCGAAAGAAGTCTCAATCTGCTCGTTCTTCAAGTCGCCGTCGATTGTCTTAGGGCAACCGATTACCTGTACGCCATACTTCTTAGCAGCATAGTATTCTGCGAGAACGCAAGCGTTGGTATTTGAGTCGTCACCACCGATGATGACAAGTGCCTTGATGCCGAGTTCACGAAGAATCTCAATACCCTTCTCAAACTGGTCTTCCTTCTCAAGCTTGGTACGTCCGGAACCGATGATGTCGAAACCACCAGTATTGCGGTATTCGTCCATGATTTCAGAAGTAATCTCCATGTACTTATGGTCAACGAGACCACCAGGACCGAGGATGAAACCATAGAGCTTGTTAGCTGGGTTGAGAGACTTCACACCGTCGAAGAGACCAGAAATCACGTTGTGACCGCCAGGAGCCTGACCACCTGAGAGGATAACACCTACGTTGAAAGCAGGAAGTTCCTTAGCCTCACCTGCCTCGAATGTAATAACAGGCATTCCATAAGTGTTAGGGAACAACGCCTTGATTTCATCCTGATTACCTACTGACTGTGTTGCTGCACCTTCAACTGCCTTTACTGGGCCCTGGAGAGCCTTAGGCAATTTTGGCTGATAAGCAGCTCTTGCAATCTGCAATGCACTTTTTTCCATAATTCGTTTTTTATTTTAATTAGTTGAAACTTCAAAAACATCTGCAAAAATAACTCTTTTCTGCGAGATACGGAAAGAAAAATGCTAAAAATGCGTTAATAGATACATTTTTTCCCAAAAAATGATGTTATTTCAAAGAAAATGATTATCTTTGAGCGATATTTTTAATTATTCATTAATTAGGAGAAAAGAATTATGGCTAATAAAAGAGATTTAAAGCGCACGATCAACTACATTACAAGCGAACTTTTCGCCGAAACAGTAGCTGCATCTTTGTATAATGGTAAGCCTACACAGGAAGATGTGGATGGCATTCTTTCAGCTATCGTCATGATCAACGGCGATTACATCAGCCGCGTGTCTCACCCGGAACCGGGAATCACGAAGGGTGAATATTATAAGAAACTCACAGTCGACTTCAACAAGCAGGTGAGCGAAATCATCGACCAGATTTCAAACCTGGCATAATCCTTTCATCATCAGAATCAGGAAATACACCTATTTAAATATATGGTAAAAGGAATTTGTCAATGGATATTGTATAAGCGCTTGGGCTATAAGAAAATCATCACCCAGGAGCTTCCTGAAAAGTATATTATCTGCATGGCTCCGCACACCAGCAACTGGGATCTGATCCTAGGCCAACTCTTTGCCCATGCTGAGGGAATCAAATGTAATTTCCTCATGAAAAAGGAATGGTTCTTCTGGCCGCTAGGTCCTATCTTCAGAAAGATGGGAGGTATTCCTGTGTGGAGAAGCAAACATACCAGCATGACGGATAATCTGGCTGCAGAAGCGGATAAGCGCAAGGCTTTCGGACTGTGCATTACGCCCGAAGGTACCCGCTCGCTCAACCCGGAATGGAAAAAGGGATTCTATTTCATAGCCCTCAAGGCGCATCTGCCTATCCATCTCTATGGGCTTGACTATGAGAAGAAGGTCATCCAATGCACCAGGCAGATTATCCCGTCAGGAGATGTTGACAAAGACATGCGTGAAATCAAGTTGTACTTCAAGGATTTCAAAGGAAAGAAACCGGAGAAGTTCACAATCGGAAATATTGATAACAGTTTAGTCAGCTATTAAAGAAGGAGTATTCGTAAAGTGAAACACCAAAACATAACATATTGTTTGATAAGCAGTTTGCTGTTAGCCGCTGGAGCTTCGCTTCAGGCTAACGGCAAATCGTTTTTTCCTATCTACGACGAGGCTAACAGCGGCGCATGGCAAGGCATAGATTATGATGGCGACCCATGGGTGTTTAATGTTTCCCGCCCTTATTTCGTTACGGCAGGACTACAGAACAGGCACCTTTCGCTATGGGCCTCGCACGGACGGTATTATTATGCCGACAGAGATGTATGGAAATGGCAACGCCCTAACCTGTTTTGCACAAACGAAGATCTTTTTACCCAAACCATCGTCGTGCCCTACCTCATCCCGATGCTCCAGAATGCGGGAGCCATCGTCTTCACACCCCGTGAAAGAGACTGGCAGAGAAACGAAATCGTCATCGATAATGATGATGCTGTCAAGTCGGTTTATTATTTCGAAAAGGAGGCGAGCAAGCGATGGAAAAAATGCGATTCGCTCGGTTTTGCCAACCGCTACCGACTGAAAGATGGGGAAAATCCGTTCCGCATGGGAACCGTGAGACAGGCGAAGACTACCAAGCGCAAGAAAACTAGCCAGGTAAGCTACCAGCCCCGTTTCAAGGAAGCCGGCAAATACGCAGTCTACGTAAGCTACCAGTCGCTCCCCAAGAGCGTGAGCGATGCAAAATACATCGTTTATCACAAGGGCGAAGCCACGGAGTTTTCCGTTAACCAGCGCATGGGCGGAGGTACCTGGGTTTACCTGGGCACCTTCGATTTCGACAAGGGCTGCAACGAGTTCAACCGGGTAGTCTGCACCAACAAGGCTTCACGCCGTGGAGTAGTAACTACAGATGCTGTCCGCTTTGGCGGCGGCATGGGAAACATAGAGCGTGGCGGTTACACCAGCGGATTGCCCCGTTGCCTGGAAGGAGCCAGATACTACGCCCAATGGGCTGGTGCTCCCTATAAGGTTTATGGAGGCCGAAAGGGAGAAAATGATTACGCCGACGACATCAATACCCGTTCGCTGATGACCAATTGGCTGGGCGGCGGTTCGGTTTACATGCCTGCCAAAAATGGCAAGCATGTGCCTATAGAACTCTCGCTGGCACTTCATAGTGATGCGGGTTACAATAAGGACGGAAAATCTACCGTTGGAGCCCTTGCTATCTGCACCACAGATTATAACGACGGAATACTGAACAGCGGAATCTCCAGATTCACATCCAAGGATTTCGCCAGGGCTTTGCGCGATAATCTCGTTACGGATCTGACGGCTCAGTTCGGAGAATTCGGCAAACGCTACCTATGGGACAGAAACTATTCTGAAACCCGTCTGCCGGAAGTTCCGTCGGCTATTCTCGAGATGCTTTCGCATCAGAATTTCCCTGACATGAGAATTGCTCAGGATCCGCTCGGAAAATTCTATATCGCACGCTCCATCTACAAAACTATCCTGCGCTTCGTAAACAGCAATCATGGAACCCGATACGTGGTCCAGCCGCTGGCTCCGCAGAACTTCAGCGTTACGCAGAACCAAGGCGTTGCCCTACTCTCATGGACTGCTCAGCTGGACAAGACGGAACCATCTGCCCGCCCTACTTCTTACATTATTTATAAGGCTGAGGGACAAGGCGGTTTTGACAACGGAACCATCGTGAACACCACCCGCTGCCAGATGCAGCTGGAACCGGGCAAGCTTTACCATTTTAAGGTGGCTGCGGTTAATGCGGGAGGAGAAAGTTTCACCACCGAAACCCTCTCTGTGCTCTATAATCCTGCTGCCAGCAAGTCTGTGCTCATCGTAAACAATTTCCATCGCCTTGCCTCTCCGCAGGTCGTGGATGATGAGGAAAAGCAGGGATTTGACCTCAATCAGGATCCGGGCGTAAGCTACGGACTGACGGCGGGATGGAGCGGCAAGCAACAGGTGTTCGACAGAAGCAGAATGGGCAACGAAACCAGTTTCGGACTCGGTTTCAGCGGCAACGAAATGATTGGTAAGTTTGTGGCAGGCAATGACTTCAACTACGTTCAGGCGCATGCTACAAGTATTGCAGCTTCGGGCAAATATAATATTTCCAGCTGTTCGAGCGAAGTCATCACCAGCGGCAGGGTTCAGATGAAGAACTATCAGGCAGTTGACCTCATCAACGGATTGGAGCGCCATGACGGCTATACTCACACCTTCTTCAAGTCGTTCACGCCTGCCCTGCAGAACAGCATCAGGCAATACGCCAGCCAAGGCGGCAGAATCCTGATAAGCGGTTCTTACACCGGAAGCGACATGCAGACTGAAGAGGAACAGGCGTTCCTGAGCGATATTCTGAAACTCAGCTATGAGCCTACAGGTTCTACGGCCATCACCAGGGACATCAATCCCGAAGATTCAACCGTAACAGAACGAGACAGTATTGTCTACACTTCGCCTAACGTCAAGGGTTTAGGTCTGCAGTTCAGCTATTATAACGAGCTGAATGCCCAGCATTATGCGGCAACCCATCCCGAGATATTGAAACCGGTTGGCAATTACGCCTTCACGGCGATGCAATACGATACGGGAACGAGTGCGGCTGTTGCCTACAAGAGCACAACTTACCGTAGCTTCGTCATGGGATTCCCGCTGGAATGCATCATCGACGAAAGAACCCGCACCAGCGTGTTGCTCGGCATTCTCAAATTTCTGACAGATTAAATTAAAAGTAAAACAGATAAAAAATTTTAAGCTTATGTATAAGATTCAAGCCAACCAGTCTGGCACTCGCTCTATCGAAGTGAGCGACCAGCATTTAGAGACCATCGAAAAGTATCAGTTACTCCGCAACCTCGTAGACAGCAACGGCATTATCGACGAGGAAGTGCTCGATAAACTGAAACTTAATGTGCGTTCACTCCTCGAGAGCAGCGACATCAAGGATAAGGAGTTGCTCGATCTCTGTCTCGACGTCATCTACAATCAGAACATGAAGGCGCTCGGTCTTCACAACCTCGTTCTGCTCTACGTAGACTGGAAAGACAAGAAGCAGGCTGAGGCTGCAGCAGATGCAGAACCAGACGCAGTAAATGATTAAAAAATATTGAATGGATTATAAGTTAACAGATTTCTTACCTACCACCAAGAAAGAATGCGAGTTGCGCGGATGGGACGAACTCGACGTCATCCTCTTTTCAGGAGATGCTTACGTTGACCACCCATCCTTCGGCCCTGCCATCCTCGGACGAATACTGGAAGCCAACGGCTATCGGGTAGCCATCGTTCCCCAGCCCGACTGGCACGGCGATTTCCGAGACTTCAAGAAACTCGGTCGCCCTCGCCTCTTCTTTGGTGTTTCTCCGGGTGCCATGGACTCGATGGTGAACCGCTACACGGCCAACCGCCGCATGCGTAGCGAGGACGCTTTCAGTCCCGACTCCCGCCACGACATGCGCCCCGACTATCCATCTATTGTCTATACGCAGATACTGAAGAAACTCTTTCCCGACGTACCTGTAGCACTAGGCGGTATTGAGGCTTCGTTGCGCCGCATCAGCCACTACGACTATTGGAAAGACGAGCTCCGCAAGTGCATTCTCTGCGATTCGGGCGCCGACCTCATTCTCTACGGAATGGGCGAACGTTCTATCGTAGAACTAGCCAATGCCTTTGCAGAAGGCAAGACGCTTAGCCAAATCCACGAAATGCCGCAGGTGGTTTTCTACTGCAAGGAAAGTGAGATTCCGGGCGGTTTCAAGGACGATGACATCATCCTCCACAGCCACGAAGAATGTCTCCACAACAAGAAGGGACAGGCTGAGAACGTGCGCCATCTGGAGGAAGAAGCCAACAAGATGCATGCTCAGCGCATGATTCAGGAAGTTGACGGCAAATATGTAGTGGTGAATCCGCCTTTCCCGCTGATGACTACCGCGGAACTGGATGCGGCTTTCGACCTGCCTTATACGCGTTTGCCTCATCCTAAATACAAGGGCAAGACCATTCCTGCCTACGAGATGATCAAGTTCTCCGTGAACCTTCATCGTGGCTGTTTCGGCGGCTGTTCTTTCTGCACCATTTCTGCCCATCAGGGTAAATTCGTGGTTTGCCGCAGCAAGGAGAGCATTCTGAAGGAGGTGAAGAAAATCATCCAGATGCCTGATTTCAAGGGCTATCTGAGCGATTTGGGCGGTCCTTCTGCCAACATGTACGGAATGCACGGCAAGAATCAGAAAGCCTGCGAAGTGTGCAAGCGCCCGTCGTGTGTAAACCCTCAGATTTGTCCGAACCTCAATACCGACCACAGCAAGCTTCTGGAGATTTATCATGCTGTAGATGCTTTGCCGGGAATCAAGAAGAGTTTCATTGGTAGTGGTGTGCGTTACGACCTTCTGCTGCATAAGAGCAAGGACGAAAAGGTGAATCAGGCGGCTAGAGAATACACGCGCGAACTGATTACCAAGCACGTGAGCGGCCGACTGAAGGTGGCTCCCGAACATACGAGTCCGGAGGTCTTGAAGTTCATGCGCAAGCCATCGTTCGACCTCTTCTACGAGTTCAAGCGCATCTTCGACAAGATCAACAAGGAAGAAGGTCTTAACCAGCAGATAATTCCTTACTTCATCAGTTCGCATCCGGGCTGTCATGAAGAAGACATGGCCGAACTTGCCGTCATTACGAAGGGACTGGATTTCCATCTGGAGCAGGTGCAGGATTTCACCCCTACTCCTATGACCATTTCTACCGAGACCTGGTATACGGGGTACGATCCTTACACCCTGGAGCCGGTCTTCAGCGCCAAGACTCAGAAAGAGAAGCTTGCCCAGCGCATGTTCTTCTTCTGGTACAAGCCTGAAGAGCGCCGCGCCATCGAGAGTGAACTTCGCCGGATAGGCAGAGCCGACCTCATCGACAAACTCTACGACAGGAAGAGCATGGGTGGCAGTTTCAAGGGTAAGAAGACGCATTATGACGATAAGGCGATAGGTTCTACATACGATAATCCTGGTGTAGGAAAAGGTGCTAAAGGCAAGCGTGGAACTGGCAGAAATGCGTCTGACCGCTATGCACCAAAGGGTTTCGGAAATGTAGGCTGCTATGATGAAGATAAATATCTGAACGAAGGCCGCCCATTAAGCGGAGGTGCCGGCTTCTTCAAGAACAAGAAGAAAAAGAGCTTCAACCCTAATTTCGACAACGACAACCACAGTCGCAAGAACCGCTACAACAGCGGGGATAAGAACGAACGCGGCGGCCGTGGAAATCAAGGTCGTGGAAATCAAGGAAGAAATGAAGGTAGAGGCAGAAGAAGATAAATGCTAAAAAGAGGGTGAATCATATATTTATGACTCACCCTCTTTCATATTATATACTGAACTTTTCCAAAATAATTTAGTACTGTCTCAAAGCACCGAGTAATTCAGCATTCTCGCTCTTGTTTCCTATCGTAATTCTCAGACAGTTGCCACACAACTGAACCTTGTTGCGGTTTCTTACGATAATGCCTTGTGCCACCAGATAATTATAGATGGCATTGGCGTCGGTCATTTTAGCCAGGAAGAAGTTTGCATCAGTAGGATAAACCTTCTCGCAGATAGGCAGATCCAGGAATGCAGCCATTACCTTAGAACGCTCCTGCAGGATGTTCTTCACCCATTCGTCAACCTTCAGCGGATTCTTCATCACTTCCAGCGCATGCTCCTGAGTAAGCAGATTGACGTTATAAGGATATTTCACCTTATTGAATATGTCAACAATCTCCTTGCTCGCAAAAGCCATTCCCAAACGGAGGGCTGCACAGCCCCATGCCTTACTCATGGTGTTGAGCACAATCATGTTGGGAAATCTGTCGAGTACGCTGCGGAATGTGCGCTCCGAAGAGAAATCGCTGTAGGCTTCGTCGATGATGACAATACCCTGGAATTTCTGCAACACCTCTACGATTGCCTCGCGGTTAATGTGATTACCCGTAGGATTGTTCGGACTGCAGAACCAGATAACCTTTGTCTGTTCATCGCAGGCTGCCAGCAGTTTTCCGGCAGAAATCTGATAATTTTCATCAAGCAATACAGAACGATACTCCACATCGTTGATGTCTGCACAAACTTCATACATTCCGTAAGTAGGTGCAATCGCTACTACATTATCCTTGCCCGGGCGGCAGAATACACGGTAAACCAAATCGATGGCCTCGTCAGAACCGTTGCCCAGGAAGATTTTCTCTTCAGCCACACCCTTAATCTTGCTGATCTGCTTCTTCAGTTCAACCTGCAGCGGATCAGGATAGCGATTGTAAGGGTCATTATATGGATTTTCGTTGGCATCGAGGAAGACGCGGGCATTTCTGCCTGCAAACTCCGTACGGGCGCAACTGTAAGGTGCCAGATTCCAGATGTTCTCTCGGCACAAATCTTTCAATTCTTTCATTTTTCTTTCAAAAGCTATTAAGAAGTATTTTTACAACTTCCCTTTTTACCCTATTGTTTCAAACTGTTCACTCTCAGTCTCATCGCATTGGCATGAGCTTCCAATTGCTCATTTTTCGCCATGGTCACTACAGCATTTCCAATGTTACGAATACCTTCTTCTGTAAGATGCTGGAAGGTGATTTTGCGATTATAACTGTCCAGGTTCACTCCGTTGTAAGCCAAAGCATAACCATGGGTTGGCAAGGTATGGTTCGTACCGCTTGCATAGTCGCCTGCACTTTCGCACGCATAGTTTCCGAGGAATACACTACCTGCATTCACAACTTTTTCTGCCAGCTGCTCGTAATCGGCTGTGGCGATAATCAGATGCTCCGGCGCATAAGTATTACAGAGGTCTATTGCCTCCTCTTCAGTCTTCACGAGGATAAACTTAGAGTTATCTAACGAGGTTTGTGCCATCTCCTTACGTGGCAAACGTTCAAGTTGTACTTCAACTTCATTCTTTACATCATCCAACACCTTTTCAGATGTAGTAATGAAGAAAACCTGAGAATCGAAACCATGTTCAGCCTGCGACAACAGGTCGGCAGCAGCAAACACAGGGTTGGCTGTTTCGTCGGCAATAAGACAAACTTCAGACGGACCGGCAGGCATGTCTATAGCCACATCGTGCAGGGAAACCTGCTGCTTGGCAGCCATGACAAACTGGTTGCCCGGACCGAAAATCTTATAAACCTTAGGCACGCTCTCCGTACCGTAAGCCATGGCTCCGATAGCCTGAACGCCACCCGCCTTAAAGATCTTGCTTACGCCCGCAATCTTTGCCGCCATGAGGATAGCCGGGTTCACCTTGCCCCCTTTGTCAGGAGGAGTACACAGTACTATTTCTTTACATCCCGCAATCTTGGCAGGAGTAGCCAGCATCAGAACGGTGCTAAAGAGAGGAGCAGTACCTCCAGGGATATACAATCCCACCTTCTCTATAGCCACACTCTTCTGCCAGCAGGTTACACCAGGGCAAGTTTCAACCTTTACACCATCAAACTTCTGGCTATGATGGAATGCGGCAATGTTATGATGGGCGAGGTGCAAAGCGTCTTTCAGTTCTTGAGAAACCATTTTCTCTGCCTCTTCGATTTCAGCTTCAGTCACAGCCAAAGAATCGAGATGGGCATGATCAAACTTCTCCTCGTAACGCTTCACGGCTTCGTCGCCATGGTTTTTCACATCGTCGAGTACACCTTGTACGGTCGCATTCAGCTGCGAAACATCCAGGTGTGGGCGTTTTACAATCTCGCTCCATTCCTCCTTTGCAGGATACTTTATTACCTTCATTCCTATTATTAATATTTAATTATTAATGTTTAATGTTTGGTTTTTAACGCATAATGTCTCTAAATAAACATTACACATTAAACACTACACATTATTATAATATCATCTTTTCGATTGGTGTTACCAGGATGCCCTGTGCACCGAGTTCCTTCAACTTGCCTATGATTTCCCAGAAACGCTTCTCGTCGAGCACAGTGTGGATAGAGCACCATTCCTCATCAGCCAATGGGATAATCGTAGGACTCTTGATGCCTGGCAATACTTCTGTAATCTCCTGAACCTTTGCCTTAGGAGCATTCATCATCACGTACTTCTTGTCCTGTGCAGAACGTACAGCCTCGAAGCGGAACAGCATCTCGTTCAGAATCTGATGCTTCTCCTCGTCCATGTTCCAGTTGCCGATGAGCAGAGCCTCGCTCTTCATCACCACCTCAACCTCAGCAAGATTGTTGCTGACCAGAGTAGAACCTGAACTTACAATATCGAAAATACCGTCAGCCAAACCGATGCCCGGACTGATTTCTACAGAACCCGTAATGACATGGATGTCGGCATTGATGTTGTTCTTCTTCATAAACTTGCGCAGGATGTTAGGGTAAGAAGTAGCAATCTTCTTGCCGTTGAACCATTGCAATCCCGGATAATCAATCTTCTTAGGAATGGCGAGGCTCAGGCGGCACTTGCTGAAACCCAGACGGTCAATAATCTGCGCATTCTCTCCACGCTCAACAAACTCGTTCTCGCCCACGATTCCGATATCTGCCACACCAGAGGCTACGCTCTGAGGAATATCATCATCACGAAGGTAGAGAACCTCGAGAGGAAAGTTGCTTGACTGCACCAGAAGGGTGCGTTTAGAGGCGCTTACTTTGATGTCAGCCTCTGCTAAAAGATTCATGGTGTCGTCGAAAAGACGACCCTTGCTTTGTACTGCTATTCGTAACATATTTCTATATTTTGTTTGAAAAACATTGCAAAAGTACATATTTTTATTAGAATAAACAAATAATTTCTCACTTATGTGCAAAATATTTCGTACTTTTGCAGCTGAAATGAAGAATAAAGGATATTTATACGCATTATATGCACTATTTTTGCTCGCTGCCTGTGCCGACAAGAAACCGCAGCAGGAGCTTACGCCATGGGGAACTCCTGTAGGCGAAATGGAGCATGCTGACAACTCTGATGGGGCTGATGGTGATGAAAAGAAACCAGCTTCAACCAGCAAGGGGCTTTCGCTCGAAGATATTCAGGCCAATGGTGAGCTCATCATGCTTACCGTTAACGGCCCTACTACCTATTATGATTACCGCAGCCACGGAATGGGACTGCAATATCTGCTCTGCGAGAAGTTTGCCCAGCAGATCGGCGTGTCGTTACGCGTAGAAGAATGTAAGGATACGGCTGAAATGGTACGCAAACTGGAGAAGGGAGAAGGAGATGTGATTGCCGTGCCCCTACCCCGAAAACAGACCAGAGGCAACCTGCTGTTCTGTGGTGTTACGCCCGACAGTACCCGAACCCAATGGGCTGTGCAGAACGGTAACAAGAGTCTTGCCGACACCCTGAACGGCTGGTTTAAGCCTAAGCTGATTGCTCAGGTCAAGCAGGAAGAATCGTGGCTGCTTTCTTCTGCCAGCGTGCGCCGCCACGTTTATTCACCATTTCTGAACCGTTCTAAGGGTGTTATTTCCCGCTACGACCACCTCTTCCAGCGCTATAGCGGAACGGCTCGCATGGACTGGCGTCTGATGGCTGCCCAATGTTATCAGGAGAGCTGTTTTGACCCGAATGCGAAGTCATGGGCTGGAGCTTGCGGACTGATGCAGATTATGCCAGGCACGGCTGCCCATCTGGGTTTGCCGATGAGCATGATTCATGAACCTGAGGCGAATGTGGCTGCGGCAGCCAGATATATGGCGGAACTGCAGGGGCATTTCTCTGACGTGGGCGACCCGTTCCAGCGCATGCTTTTTGCCCTTGCTTCTTATAATGGTGGCTATTTCCACATCAGAGATGCGATGTCGCTGGCTCGCAAACATGGTCAGAATCCGCACAATTGGGGCGTAATTCGCAATTATATTCTGCGCCTTTCTCAACCGGCTTATTACACAGACCCGGTGGTGAAATACGGTTACATGCGAGGCACGGAGACGGTAGATTATGTGGATAGAATCAGAGCCCGCTGGGGTGAATACAGCGGTGGTTCAGGCTTCCATGAGAGTCTTCGTGGCAGCGGTATGGGCAGCAGTTCCTTCCATGGAGCCCCTGTTAAATCCAAGCGCCACTACCAGAATAAGTACCATATATAATATAAATAGGGAACGCAGCGCGTTCCCTATCTGTTAGCCCCACTCCTTCTTCACATTAAAGCAGGGACAGGCTTTGTTGGCAAATTCATTATGACCATGAATCGTGGCTAATGGATATTCCTCCTTCAGCTGCTCGATGAGGGAGCGCATTGCCGCTTTCTGGTCTCGGGTTCTTGTATCCTTCGGCTTGCCTTTCTTCGATAAACCGCCGATGTAGCAGACGCCTATGCTGATGGAATTATGGCCCTTGCAATGGGCGCCAACCTCCTCTACCGCACGGCCTACATGAATGCTGCCGTCACGATAAACCACGAAATGATAACCTATGCAGCGCATTCCGCGCTCCCGGTGCCAGCGGTCAATATCCGCTACGGTGAAGTTGCGACCTTCCTTGGTCGCACTGCAATGAATGATGATTTCCTTTATCTTACGCATGATAATGATTTTACGGATGATTTGAAAGGTGATAAATACTTAAGCGGAATCGCATCAAAGCCCCAGTCTCTGATAACGAGCGTGATGTGCTCCCTGTTCCTGATAGCCTCATCCACCTTCTCGCAAAACTCCGAGAAGTATTCCTCAGAATGAAGCACAAGTCCCGAAATGTAGGATCTGCCCAGAATAATGCTGCCATACATTAATTTATAAGGACCATTACCCGGAACAAAGAACGGCTTGCGGATAACAGACTTCGGAACTCTGCCGTTTTCCTTCAGAATAACAGGCATGATTCTGCTCTTCTCATCATCCCTCAGAAACTTCGGGTTGGAAACCGGCACAAGTGCCAGTCTGTAAGCATCAGCTTTCAGATAACTCTGAGGACGCTCCAATGTTCCGCAGAAAAACTTACTGTTAATGACCATTGTGCCATCAACTCCCCATGGAGTGAAACGGCGGCGAAATATACAAATATGCATGATAATTTACAATTAATAATGAATAATTGGTTTAAGGGTGGTCATTAAGGCTGGGTTCAGACCCGAAAACCTTAATGACCTTAATGACCTTGACCTTAATGACCGGATTTAAACCGTAGATGCTACTTTCTGATAACGTGAATCGGGCAGAATATTGATGAGTCCCTGGCGCTTCCAGTTCTTCAGCATCTGTCTTACAGCCTCGTGCGTAACGTTAGCGCCCTTGATGGCAACACTCTGCTGCTGAGCCTGTTCGAAAGTGAAGGTTACGTCTAAGCATTCAAAAATAGAATCGTTTCTACCACGTCGTGAACGATCGTATGGCGACTGCCCTGAATAGTTCTTCGAAGAAAAAGCATCCTCAATGCGACTGCGGAAGAAGTAGAGTGCATTCTCCAGCTGATAATCAGCCAGGGTGTCGAAGACAGCAAGCATGGTTGGCGTCTGCATCTTCACTATCAGTTCCTTCCACAACTGCGGATTCTGCTTCAACTGTGTCTCAGCGCCCAGGAACCCATGCTTCTGAATCAGCGATTCTGCCACCTTGCAGAGCATGATGCAGGTCATCATTCTCATCGTGGTTGGACAGATACGGAAACGCTGGCGGGCTTTCACCTTGTCGTCATTTTTCATCGTTTCCAGTCTTATCTGTTCCAGCCATTCCCTACCTTTATCCTCCAGCTTGGGCAGAACCACCTCACCGGTCAGCAAAGGCAGAAGATGAGCAATCTGAATGATGCGGTCGCGCTGACGTTCGTTCATTACATACATGTTGTCAGAAAGTGGAGTGAAGGTATTATCGGGCGTTTTTGCCACGATGATACGGCTTTGGAAACCATCCGTATAATTGCTTACCACACGATAGAGCGCATCAGGCGTTCCACACATCACTACGTTCCATAACAGTCTGTCTATATGAACATTCACTGCATCTGCACTTCTTGCTTCACGCTCATAGCTTGTTCCGTCGTAAGCCTGTCTTAACATAACAGAAAAGTCGCTCATTGCCGATTTCCACTTCTGCGCTACGGTGTCAGCTTCCGGAGTAAACGAGAAGGCATGCTTGCCTTCCGTGTTCGCCAGTCGTTCAGCCAGATTCGCCACCGTATTGTTCAGTGTCAAGCATCTTACAGGCAGTTTCGGCTCTTCCGGCTGCTCCTTCTTGTTCTTGGCTGCACGTTTCTTGGCTCGCCATTCATCCTCCTTCTGCTGATACATTTTGTCCATTTCCTTCACTTCCGAAGTCCATGCGTCAATCACGGGGTCAATACTTCCCTTACCAGATGCAAAATCACCGGCGATGTAGGAGATGAGGTTCAGCGAGTTCATCTTCCCGTGAACGGAAACCTTCACGCCCGTTGCGAGCATTCCGATGGCAGGACAGATGGCAGTGATTACAGGCAGTGCCAGTGCCGGACCCACTGCGCTGATGGAATCCCGAATGCCTTGCGGCAACTTAGGCAGCGCATTATAATAGAACAGATCGTCCTTGGCGTTAGCCTCGTCCAACGCATTTACCAGCGCCTCATTGTCTGCCTCCGAACCACCACCCGCATTTCCCTGCTTCATTCGTTCCTGACGGATGGCAGAGAGCACATCCTTCAGTCGCTTAGGCATTTGCGTGATTTTCTCGTTCAATGCCGAGTTGATGCAAGCCATCTTTTCCTGTTCGGGAAACCCATCGTAGCAGGGAATAATCTGAGCCAGCAGATTGCGGTCAAAACCACAGATGTGGCGCAGATTCACAGCCAGCTCAAAGGTCAGCGTATTGCGGTTGGAGCGCATCGGCTCCTGCCCATCATTATACA
>OGPM01000040.1_pt1 | contig 122279 bp, 119 predicted proteins | sample 1552961 | NCBI WGS metagenome assembly OGPM01 (sample SAMEA2580304, study PRJEB22360) | human gut metagenome | biome: human gut; feature: human-associated habitat; material: faeces | place: Denmark | collected 2008/2010
AAATCCTGGGCAACTTTTTGTTGCTCAGGCACTTATAAATAATGTTAAACTATAGTGTTGCGGAATTAAGGTGTAGTTTATCTGCCAAGATTAGAGAAAGCATCGCCTATCAAGCGAGACTTCGAGTCAACGCTCATCAGATACAAGAATGTAGATGGAACAGAGGCAGAACTTCAAGATGAAATCCCGATGGATAGAAATCCTCTCTCCCCTACACTACCTGTCAGGTACGGAGAAGATGAAAGCTACTATGAAGTAGATGTCTATCGACCAACCCTATTGAAAGAGGTCATGCTTGATGGCAAGATTATCGAGTATCTGAATGATGAGGAAAAGCTCAATCTTCCTTACATCTTCAAAGACAGGGTTCAGCTGAATGACTTCAGCGAGAAAGGTTATCAGGCATACGAATGCAGAAATCTGAGTAGTATTTATTCGCAGGACTTCATCAATATCTCCGGTAATCCATCGGTAGGTGAAGCTGCCTTAAACGCCTGGCGAAATGACAATCACTATGTAGGGAAGCTACTCGATGCCATGACTCCTGAAAGTCTGGTAGTATGTTTCGGCAATGACCAGGAGCACAGTTCATGGAAAGATGAACAAGCTCTATACTGGAACTATGACGAGAAGACTGAACCTGAGCCTATCAATCCGGATGAAGATGCAGACTCAAAGAGTACAGGTGTGATATTTCAAGACATCAGTACGACAGAAAATCTGCAATGCAACCTGGGAACGGATATCGACAATGATCCATGGGCATGGGAGGACATTGATGAATCAGTTACTGAATCCCTCCTGAAATGTTTCGAAGTGGCAAATCATTATGGCACATACTTCTTCCTGATGAAACCATTGAGAAATATGGAAAGGGACAAGGTCGTATCGGAAATATATGAGCCTTTACTCGAAAAGAGAAACGGCACATTAACGCCAGAAGACAAACAAGGACTGCTCCGCTTTTCCGAAGAGTCTGGATTTGACTGGCAAGAGTTTAATATACACATAGATAACGAAATATAGACAAGAAATATAACAAGATTATGAACTTCTCTGAACTATATAACAACAATAGAACAGCGGTGGAAAGAGCCCTCGTTGCGATGTGGTGTGGTGAGGCGAACAACGACAGTCAACGCTCGTACATCAAGCAGATGAAGACTCTTATCGGCAATCTATTTGCGCCTGAGAATGCCGTGCCTGTAGTTCAATGCATGAACTCATATATCCCAGTTGCGCCTGAGAAAGCTGAGGAAGCCAAGGCTTTGGTGGGCAAACTGTGGAACTTTAAATATTCTCCATACGAGCATCAGTATAAATGCTGGGATGTATTGCTCAGACAAAGAACGGCAGACGATAAGCCAAAGTCGATAGTCGTGACCACGGGTACTGGTTCTGGTAAGACGGAGTGCTTTATGATGCCATTGATTTATGACCTCTCACAAAACGCACTGCCAAATGAGATACAGGCTCTCTTTCTCTATCCTCTCAACGCCTTGATGGAAGATCAGAAGGAACGTCTGGAAGAACTTCTGACGGTTGCCGAATCTTCTACCGGCACTCGCCTGACCTATACTGTATATAATGGTGATCTGCCAGAAATGGAACCAAAGAATACTGACAAGTCGGATGATGCAGAGAAAATGCGCCATCGCATAGAGCATGTGACTGGAGGCAAATATGAATGGGTAAAGGAGGATCCTGACGGGCAAGGACATTACGAGCTGAAGAACTCGAAATATCCTCACATGGTCTATACACGTAAAGCTGTTCGCAACAACCCTCCTCATATCGTATTGACCAACCCAACCATGCTGGAATACATCTTATTGAGAGGAGCCGATGCAAAGTTGATTGTAGCAGGAAAGCATAGTCTTCGTTGGGTTGCCATCGATGAGACCCACTCTTATACAGGAGCTGGAGCAGCAGAACTTGCGATGCTTCTTCGCCGAGTGCTTCTCGCCTTCAAGGTGGATGCACAGAATGTGCGTTTTGCAACATCATCTGCTACCTTCGGAAATGGTGAGGACAAAGAGAAGGATGAAAGAGAACTGAAAGAGTTTATTGCCGGTATCACTGGCGTAAGAGCTGACCAGGTGGAAGCTATTGGAGGTAAGCGTATCGGAGAAACAGAAATTCCGAAGGGTGAAGACGAAGAGCGTTGGAGAAAGATATTCAAGGCTGACTATATCTCTCTGGATGAACTATATCCAGAGAATGCATCTATCAGCCAGAAACTGCAATGGCTCGACGAGATGTGTCAGCGAGAAGAAGACCGCTGCAAGGCAGAAGGTCTTAAGATGCCTGTATGCAAATTGAAGGTACACTACTTCTATCGTGTCCCTAACAACGGACTTTTTGTCCGCTTGAATGAGTTTGCTGATGGTTCTTTCAAGATATATACAGAAAACGCTATCGGAAAGAAGATAGGTGAAGATGCTCTGTCATTGACTCCTATCGAGGAAGCTCCGCTGCTGGAACTCAGCCGATGCAAGCATTGCGGCGAGTATGTAGCACTCGCTTCTGTCAATACTGAGGATTGGACTTATGAGGCCATCGCAACTGATGATAGCGATATGTTCGACCTCGACATGGCAGAAAGTAATGACAACTCAACAAATAAGTATGCCATCTTCGGACTCTCTAATGAAAAGAACATGAAGGGAGACGGTAACGTGAAATTCCGTTTGGTTCCTGGAGGCAAACTTCAACCATTGACTCCTGCCGACGAAAAAGAAACAGGAAGTTGGCATGTTGTTGGAAACATTCAGGGATGCTGTCCTTACTGCAATGCCAAACAGACCAAGAACCACAATACAGATCAGGATGTGGAAGGTGATGCAAACGGTAATATGGAAGACAACCGCCTGCAGAAGTTCCGTCTCTCTGCCGACTTCATCTCCCGTATGATGGCTCCAAGCATCCTTGACCAGTTGGACAAAGGCGATTCAAAGACAGGTGGCATCGTACTTCATGACGGTCAGCAATATATCAGTTTTGTGGATAGCCGTCAGGCTGCAGCAAAGGCAACATTGAAACAGAATCTGGAACAGGAACGTATGTGGTTCAACAGTACCATATACCATGAACTGTGTCGCAGGAAGGCAAATGGACTGACAAAGGAGGCAGCCTTGGCACAACTCTCAGCAGCTATCGTTGCTAATCCTCTGGATGCCGCAAAGTATGTTCCTGCTATCACCAATCTCCAGTCGCCTGATCCTAAAGTGGTTCAGAAGCAGCTGGACGAGATGTCGTGCAAGTATATGACCTGGTCAGAGATAGCAGAACTTCTGAAAAATGATCCATACTGTCCTGTGTTTGCATCCGTATTCGTGAAGCGTTCGGGTGATAGCGATGAGGTGGAAGACGGACTTCCATCTGATGAAATCATAGACAAATATATCCAAAGTATCATGGTGATGTATTTGGCACATCGTCCAGCATCAGCAGCATCTCCGGAAACATTGGGTCTGTTTGAAACATGCTATCCTCAACTGGATAAAATCAAGTTGCCAAAGGCTGTAGAAGACTTCAATGATTTGCTGGACAACCCAGCTAACCAGATTACAGAAGAGGACTGGAGAAACCTGATGCAGGTTTATCTCGACTATACGGTACGAAGCAACCAGTCTTTCTATCTTCGCATTCCTGGAAATGACAAGATAGACATCTTCTCTACGGTACGTTTTGCTACAGAGAAGCCTCGCCGTCGTCCATTTAACAAACCTAAACTGGAAGAAGGCAAGGTATCAACTGCCCGTATTGTGCGTTATCTCTGTGCGCTGATTGCACGAGATGACAATACCTTGACCATGAATGATGCTCAGCGTCAGCATTTCCATGAGATTTCTGCCGTAATAGATTCTCTTTGGGAAACTCTGACTGGCGATGAGTATAAGATATTACAGGTGGGGCAACGACTGGATGATTCGGGACACTTTGTCAATGAAAAAGACAATGCGCCTCGTTTCAATCTGAACGACCTCTGCTTCAAACTTTATGATGACGTTTATCTCTGCGATACCAAAGCAGACGGTAACCGCCATGTAGTCTGCCTGCGCCCTATCGGAAACAATTTCAAGCGTTTCTCTCCATATCTGGAGGGTACAACACCTGTGGAATTGCGTGAGGATCTGCATGAACAATGGGAGACTTTCCCATACTATAAGGGTTCTGCAAAGGAAGGAGACAAGAAGACAATAGAATCCTGGGCTAAGACGCATAGAGCCTTACTTTGGAACAATAACATTTGGGGAACAGATGGTGTATTCTCAGACCGTCTGGAGGATATTCATGTCTTCCCAAATCTCTTTGTACAGCAGGAACATACCGCTCAGGTAGATAAGAGTGTAGCTCGTGGCTTACAGACGAAGTTCAAGGACCATACCATCAATATCCTTGCCTGCTCTACAACTATGGAGATGGGTGTGGACTTGGGTAACCTGGAGGTGGTATTGCTGTCGAGTGTTCCTCCTCTGCCTGCCAACTACAAGCAGCGTGCTGGTCGAAGTGGACGTAACAACAAGGTTCGTAGTGCTTGTATAACCCTTTGTGGTTCAGACGTGATAGGTCTCAGAACATTGAGTAATCCTATAGATAAGATTATCAGCCGACCAGTAAGAGTGCCATCTGTAGATTTGAAGAGTCCTCAGGTGATTCAGCGTCATGTAAACTCATTCCTTGTACGTGCTTTTGGTGTTTTTACCGAAGGTGCCAATGGTGGACGCCTGACACAAAAGGTAGCAGACTATTATACCCCATTTGAAGTGAAGGTAATCAACGGCAAGATTGAGTTTGTGAAGGACAATTCAAGTAATGCGGATCCTAACGACCTGCTTGGCGATCCAAAGGGAACAATGTATGAGAAATTCAACATTCTCTGTTCCAAGCAACTTCAACCAGAGGTACGTGAGGACCTGATGAAACTTTTGAGTGGTACGGTTTATGATGATCAAATCAATCAGGTGGTCAAGAATGCGCAGGAAATCAACGAGCGTTGCTACTCTGAACTGCGCAACAAACTGATAGACTACAAGACTGCATTCTCGGGAGGTGGCCCTATCACGGACAAATTCCGCATCAAGCTGAAAATGCAGTATATAGAGGTGTTGTATAAGCGATTGTTGAACTTCTGGGCAACCAGTCGTTTCACTCCGAATGCCAATATGCCGGTCAACGTACTCACGCTCGATTTGAACAGCAATGGCAAGAAAGACTTCTTTACTCCTATGACATCATCCAATCCATCCTACTCATTGCGTGATGCCATCGCCCAGTATGCGCCAGGCAACAGCGTGGCTGTGGATGGTGTAGTATATATCGTTCGTGGTATAGAAATCACCAACATGTATGATGACAACCACAAAACATACAAGACCATCTATCGAAACAGTGACAAGACGGTGATTAATGATTCTACGCTCAGTAATCAGATCAAATGGACTGTGAATGATAACTATGGGCTGGAACTGATTCAGCCAGTTGGTTTCATGCCAGATATGAATGAGGACAAGACCCGAATCATGGACAGTAATGTCTATACACGAGTTAGTGCTCAGCTGATTGATGCTGACGACTGGGCAAACAATGTGACGGAACCTCATCTTTTCTCTGTTCGCCCTAATAGTGATTCAGGCAATGCCAAGATTCTCTATTACAACGAAGGTAAGGGATATGGATATTACTTCTGTCCTAAATGTGGACGTACAGTATTGGAAGAAGATGTAGCAGACAAGGATGAACCATTGAAGTTCCCGTATGAGTTTAACAATATAAAGCCTGAAAAGAAGGAAGGAAAGCCTGAGAAGCCAAAATTCCATTTCGCAATCACCGGTAAGGAAATGCGCAAGGCTTGCGGTTGCTCACATGATACAACAAAGGTGAAGCGCAATGTGATTATTGGCGATACAATACAAACCGACTATAGCGAGATTCGTATTCGCCATAAGGGAAAGAACAAATGGATGTCTAACCGTGATGAGGAGGAGAACCTGCTCTTTACATTGGGTATAGCCTTCACTCAGACCTTGGTGGACATTCTGGGCAAAGAACGTGGAGCCGTTGACTTCGCCATCATGCCAAACGGTCATCTCTGTATCTTCGACTGTAATCCAGGAGGAGCTGGCTATGCTAACCAAATGGCTAACATTCAGGTAATGAAGGATGTTATCAAGGCAACGAAGAAACTCCTAATGGAAGCTCGTGAGAAGAAATCCAAGGATATGCTCCTCGACAAGTTTACACTCAGATATGCCAAGTTCGTTGATGTAGATGCAGCTTTGGCTTGGATAGAAGAAGAGGAAGAAGTCGGTGATACCGTTCCTCAAAACATCAAGGATGCATTCCCTGGTACTTCGCCATCACAGACCACATTATACGATTTGGAGAAGGCATTTGCAGCATCCCATCAAGAACTGGTTCTGTTTGCTGACAATGACTATGCCGAATGGGATTATGAGGATAGAGAAAACGGATGGCAACCACAGTTCATGAATCGTTTTGTGATAAAGAGCCAGACTACGACTTTCTGTCTGATGGAATCGGAACAGACAGCAATAGTGGAACCTGTTGTGGCAATGTGCCGTGAGATAAAAGCATGGGCTAAAGGTAGCGATGTCAAGAAGATGAAGAATCCTTTGGTAAGCAAAGGCCTCTACCCTATTGCTTACATAGATGGCAGCCTTTACTTTATGAGCAATAAGGAAAATGCACAACTGAATGCGCAATGGGGCAACGACACTATGTTCTTTGTTCGCACGGATAATCCTATTGCTTCTGCTAAGTCTATGGACTTGTCTTATAAACCATCTGCTATGCTGTTGAAACTGGCTGGTGATGAGTTCAAGGAGATTCATACCTATCAGTTGGGTGAAATTCTCCAGACAAAATCGAATGGTCTCATTGATGAGTTCATTTCCTATGCTAAGCAGAACGGTGGTAGTTTGAAGATAAGCTATCAGGACGAACATCTGAAGAGTATCATGGGTATGATGATTACCATACAGACTGTCTGGCACATAGTGAAACAGATTGGTTCAAACTTCGACATCGAGTTTAAGGTTGAAGCCTACAGAGATGACAAGGGCAATGCCAACAAGATATGCACCAACATGCCATCTTCTGAAGTGCGTGACAAATGGTTGACGAACTTCACAAATGCATGGATAGATGACCTCAAATATGATCAGAACATAGAAGGTCATTTACTCCCTGTCGTTTCCGTTCCTAAGCGTACCCTCACCCATTGGCGTGTTTTGTCAATTACTTGTGGTAACAAGAAGCTCTCTATCTATCCAGATGGAGGTTTCATAAACGAGTGGAACATTGCCCGTCAGCCAAATGGCGAACGATTTGAAGTAGAGACAATAACCTACGACACAAAGATTTATCTCTATCGTAATAAGGATATTAAATTTGATATAGCAATAGAAGATACGAAATGAATTTAAGAGATATAGTTACATTATTCAAGAATCATCAAATCCAATATGGGCTAAATGGTGATTCTGAAAACCAAATGCAAGAATTATATAAATGGGAATTGGTGTCCAAACAAAATGGACACCCTGACCCTAATGCTGTAAATTTTTCTAAAGAGATTAATTCACTGGAATTTAAGAATCTATGTTTTAGTTCACAGATTACCGCAATTAGAAATTTTGCGAAATATGAACCTGAAGAGTATAGAAAACTCTTTAGAGCACTGTTTGATGAAAACATCCTTCTGCAAGGAAGAGTAGAAAATTTTACTGAAAGTTGCAAAACATTATGGGATGATAAGATCAAAGCAAAGTTTACCAATCATACGAGTGCAATGTGTGATGAGCGACTTATCAGTTGTTTCCTGACATTCCATAATCCTCAGAAATATACTTTTTATAAAAATGATGTATATAAGAATTTATGTAAGCTTTTAGGGGTTAAGCCACGAAAGGCAGGTCTAAAGCTTGTTCATTTTTACGAATTACTGGATCAATACGTTATTCCAGAGATTGAGAAAGAGAATGAATTGATTTTGTCCATCAATGACGAAATAAAGAATAATGGATGTATTCAAAGTATGCCACTTACAGCTCAAACGGTATTGTGGTACTATAATAGGACATTATTAAAAAATACAGATACTGACAAGGAAGATAATGAAAATGATCTTGTTGAAACAAAAATAGACAGCACTATGATGTATCAAAAATATATTGACTTGCTTAAAGAGAGCAAGAACTTAGTTCTGACGGGTGCTCCTGGTACCGGTAAGACCTTTATGGCTCAGGCCATAGCAAGAGAAATGGGATGTAGTAAGGACGAAATGTGCTTTGTGCAATTTCATCCCTCTTACGACTATACTGATTTTGTAGAAGGTCTGAGACCTATCATGATGTCTGAAGGACAGATGGGATTTGAGCGTAAAGATGGAATTTTCAAAGAGTTTTGCAAAAAAGCTATCAAGAATTTGGAGGACAGCAAAAAAACTCTCACTGAGTTATCGGAAGAAAAATCACTGAATGATAAATATAATACAATTATTGATAAAATTAATAATGGTGATTTGAATGAATTTAAGCTCAAAACAAACGGAAAATCCATGGAAGTAGTTAAGGTTACAGACTTTAATAACATAGAACTGAAAACTCCTGGAACTAGTAGCAATCGTACTTATACCGTTTCTTTTGACAGATTGGCAAAACTTGCAAAAGTATTTACTACAACAGAGTCTTTGAACAATATTTCAAACATTAGCGATGCTGTAAGGGATGCTATCGGAGGTTGTCATGCTTCAGCTTACTGGGCTGTACTTAAAGAAGTGTACAAACAAAAGAACATTTCAACATTAACAGCAAGTAACGTAATCAAAAAAGATTTTGTTTTCATCATTGATGAAATCAATCGTGGAGAGGCTTCAAAAATATTTGGTGAACTATTCTACGCCATTGACCCTGGTTATAGAGGCAAGAAAGATATTCGAGTAAAGACTCAATATCAGAACCTTGTCCCTGAAACAGATGCATTTGCAGAAGGATTTTATATTCCTGAAAACGTATTCATTCTTGGTACAATGAATGATATAGACCGTAGTATCGAGAGCATGGACTTTGCTATGCGTCGCAGATTCACTTGGAAGGAAATAAAGCCAGAAGACACACAATCTATGCTCGACAAACTCGAATGTGCCACCAAGGCAAAGAATGTTATGGTAAGATTGAATAATGAGATATCCAAGATTGAAGGGCTTGGACCTGCCTACCAGGTTGGACCATCATACTTCTTAAAGTTGGGTGATAATGGTGGAAACTTTGAAAAGCTGTGGAATATGAATATCGAACCATTGCTTCGAGAATATATCCGTGGTTTCCGCAAATCAGAAGAAATCATGGAGAAGTTGAGAAATGCTTACTTCGATACCAAAGAAAGCAACTCAAATATTAATGATAACGAATTGGTCGATGAGAATTAACTTAACAGACAATAATATTGGACAGGTGAAAGCTGGGATATTTCTTCGTAAAGATGTCTCAGCTTTATTCCCTATTGCCGACAAGACAATAGCTCAATTATGTCATGAAAATGAGAATCTGCTAATATTTCCCTATAGTATAGAGGATTCTGACGATAAAGTCGGTGAAGCTTCTGTTATGACCATTCTAAATACAAGTGACTCTGAAAAGGTACGTATTACCACAGGAAATGTGATGGGGTTTATCGGTGTTGGAAACCTGCAGATAAAAATTAAATCCCGCTTTGACGAAGGACGCGACGACTATCTCTTACATTACATGCTTCAAAAGGTCTTTTCATTCAATCTCTTTGACCTTAATCACAACAACGAAAAAGAGGATGTATTTGACTTTATTATGTTTATGTTCCCTCACTTGCTAAAGAACGCAATGCGTCAGGGCATATACAGAGAGTATCAGAACTTCAAACATAATGACGCAAAATTAAAAGGTACTATTGACTGGAAACGCCATATTGCCCAAAACATTCCGTTTGCAGGAAATGTGGCATACTCCACTCGTGAATATACCTATGACAATGACATGACTGAGTTAATCCGTCATACAATTGAGTTTATGAAGTCAAAGAGATATGGTCAATCCGTATTAGGTTTAGATCAGGAAACTATAGATAATGTAAAATCTATAATTTCACTAACTCCTTCATATAACAAAAATGAGCGAAGTGCAATTATTGGTAAGAACCTAAGACATAAGAGTCATCCTTACTATACGGAATACCAGCCCCTGCAATGCCTTTGCTTACAAATTCTAAGAATGGAAGAAGTAAAGTACGGAGAAACAGATGAGGAGATTTGCGGTATTCTGTTTGATGGAGCCTGGCTTTGGGAAGAGTATCTGAATACCATTCTACAAAAAGAGGGCTTCAAGCATCCTGAAAACAAGAAACATAAAGGTGGCATCTATTTGTTTGAAGATCATAGTGGAATCCGTTATCCAGATTTCTATAAAGATGATATTGTTCTCGATGCAAAATACAAGAAGCTTGAAAGTTATGAAAAGGTTTCAAAAGTTAATCGTGATGACCTTCATCAGTTAATCACATACATCACTAACTTACAGGCATCGAAAGGAGTTTTTATAGCTCCTTTGTCTGAGAGACAGCAGAAAATTCCAAAATCACGGTTGAAGGACTCATCTGCATCACTATATATATTAGGTATTGAGATTTGTCACACCTCCACTTCTTATGCAGACTTCTGTGAAAAGATGAAAGCAAAAGAAGCATTCTTTGTAGATACATTAAGACAATTATAATTGGTCAAATTACATATATTAAAGCAGGAAGAAACAGTTCTTTCTGCTTTTTTTCTTTCATTTTTGCACATTCTTTTGATTGTGCAGATAGACTGCACAATCAATTCATACCTTTGCACCAGAAGTTAAACATTAATAGAAAAAGGTATGGGACTATTCGATTTTTTATTTTCAAACAGCGTTTCAAACAGCCAAAAGAAAGCGCATAGTAACGCTGGTAATAATACATCCTCAGACCATGAAAACTATACTCGTGGCTATGAAGATGGTTATGATGACTGTTGCAGTGACCATGATTGTTCTTACAATGACTATCACGATAGTGGTTATTGCGATCGTGATGAATATGAAGGCATCAAGAATGATGAGTGCTATGACGATAATTGCGGTTGGTAGTTACCTTCAGAAAATGGATTTTTCACATTATTATATTATAAGGTTATGAAGAAAATAGCAATTCTTTTAGCTGCTACTATAGCTTTCGCCATCAATAGCAATGCACAAAGTATGCAATCAGGCTATAAAGGCCATGTTGAAGCAGGTTATTCTGTTGGTATTGGTGACTATGACTTTGGTCGTTTTGAGGTCAACACAACACATGGCTATCAAGTGAATCCTTATATATTCCTTGGTGCTGGTACAGGCTTGCATTTTATGTCATCTTACAAAACAGGTGATATGGAAATACCACTTGATGTAAGAGACAGTAAAGTTGATATTCCAGTTTTCGCAAACTTCCGCAGCAATTTTACAAAAGGTAAGCTTTCACCTTTCTTTGACATCAAAGGTGGAACGTTTGTTACCAATAACGGTGGCCTTTACGTGGTAGCATCAGTAGGTGTAAGATATGCTTTGAATAACAAACAGGGACTTAGCTTGTCTGTAGGATATGCTGCTGAGAAACTTGAATTTGAAACATTTGAACGTTTCAATGGCAGATATGATATGAGTTATACTCGCAAGCCTGCGACATATGACACAGAGTCAGTTAGCGTCAAACTTGGATTTGATTTTTAAAAGAATAATGTCTATCAAAACAATATAGAAGATGAAAAAGTTTATTTTAGTTACACTTGCTGCATTATTTGTATGCAGTGCGGTAGATGCTCAAATTCTGCGAGCAGAAGAGTTGGAAAAGTACGCAAAAGAAAAGTATGGAGAGAAATGGGTTGATGCAGCAACCAATCTCGGTACCCAGTTGACATTGGATAAGAACAATGCCATCACCTATACTCAGGTAATCCCTGCTGAAGGCAAGACCAAAGATCAGCTTTATGTGTTGCTTAACTATTGGTTCACCGCAACTTTCAATGATGCGAACTCCGTCATCAAATTGAATGACAAGGAGTTGGGAACCATCATCGCACAGGGTTTTGTAGAGAGTATTGCACAACATGCAGGTGGTACTAACGCTTACAACGTTAATTTACGCCCTGTTATCAAGTGTGATATAAAGGACAATAAGGTTCGTGTTACCTACACAGTACCATTCTATTCTGTCAATGTTGCCGTTGGTGGCGGTTGGATGGGTGCAATGGGAGGCACTATCCCTACCCGTTCTGATCAGAATTGGCCACTGGATAAATGTTATCCTTTTGCCAAGAAGGACTCTCACAAGAAGACTTCCTGCAAAGCACTTGTCATGGCTCATGCCTACTCTAATGTTGTAATGGACAAGATTGAGGAGTGCATCAAGAATGGCTTATCTGGTAATGAAAACGACAATTGGTAAATTCAAAATAACAAAAACATTATGAAAAAGTATTTATTTTTCCTTCTTACCCTCGTGGTAGCATCTTTTGCATTCATATCATGCAGCAGTGATGACGATTCAGACAATGGAGACTATGATAAGTCTATGATTGTAGGAACCTGGGAGATGACTGCAGTAAAGACATCTGAGTCTGGCACTTATGTTGACTGGCCTTTCAGAAAGACTTACGCCACATTCAATGCTGACGGTTCTTATTACGGCTCAGGATATTTCGGAACTGGTCGTGGAACATGGTCTTTGAAAGGAAACACACTAAACACATATGTTGAGGGTGAACTATTTGCTTCTTATACCATCATTACTGCGACATCTACAGTTTCAGAGATGAAAATGTCTATAGGTGACGAAGCTATTTGGGTAAAATGCAAGAAGCAATGATGCTAATCAAGCACTACTTTGTAATGCTTTGAACATACTTCAGAAGGATGACAGGGTCAAACACCTTGCCATCCTTTTTTGTTGTCAGGTGCAGATGAGGGCCAGTTGACATTCCGGAACTTCCAGATAACCCAAGCACCTCTCCTGCATTGACAAACATCCCCTTTGAAACCCAGAAAGCAGAAAGATGGCAATAGCTGATGGTATAGGCAGCAGTTCTGACTGTGACATACTTACCTGAGCGATTGTCATGGCCAACGCCAGTCACTTCTCCAGGAAACATGGAAAACACTTTCTCGTAATGAGCTGCCAGATCCACGCCATTGTGCATGATGGTCTTGTGCTTCACTGGGTGATTACGCATTCCAAACCTTGAATTGATCTGAATGCTTTTCAACGGAAACGAAGCCCGAAGATAAGGAAGTACATCTTGGGAAGAATCCGGAGGCAGAGAATCAGCCTTCATTACAGAGTCCACAGAAGCAACATGAGTTATTTCTTGTGGACTCTTCTTTTTAGATATACTATACTTCTTCACATACCCAATCGTATTGAATTGGGCATGTGAAGGAGTCTTTGTGAATATCATTGTCAGTATCAATATGAGTGTCTTTATTGCTTTCATGTTGCAAAGGTAATCAGACTCAGCAAAACAAGACGAAAGAAGTTACCTCTTCCCTATTATATCTAACTTTATTTATGTTTATAGTATGATAATTGAAGAATAATCATACTACTTTCATAACTATCTATAAAACTTTGATGATACTAACGTACATGTTTAACTTCTTCTATATCTACAATGTAACTTTGTTGTCGGTTTGGCTTTAAGCGCAGTCTGAATAAGACCTGGCATAGGTCAGCCACCAAATAAAAAACGAATAAAACAGAAGCAAATGAATTACAATTTCGATGAGAACGAGATGCCTTATGGCATCCTTGAACGTTTCGGACTCACCCAGACAATGATTGACGACTTGCCGACCGATGTCCTCCAGAACATCTACAATGGCCGCAAGTCGCCAGTCCTGCCAGTTCATATCACAGCCGATGATGGTGAGGAAGTCAAGGCACGAACCAGATTCAGCCTGGTAAGAACAGCCGAAGGTGGCGTTGACGTGCTCTTCTATCCACAGCTCGATGAGTTGGACTTGAAACTCTTCAACGAGCAGCAGGAGAAGAACCTTGTTGCAGGAATGCCTATCGTCGGCCATTTGGAGAGCAACGAGGTTGGCAAGGAACTCGGCAGTAAGTGTTTCTTCCAGCTTGATCCAGAAAGCAAGCAGGTGCTCAGTGTTCCAACCCCGGTCATCGGCAGAAACATCCAGTATGTAGCAGACCGCTACCACCTTACTGGCGCAGAGATGCAGAAGTTGCAGAATGGTGACATCCTTACCATCGTAGAGGATGACGAAGAACAATCCATCGGTATCGACCTCAACTCCAACACCGGCATCCGTTTCGCAGCAGGCAACGAACTTGTCTGGAAGCGAGAAGCCAAGCGTGACTGGGATAAGTTCAACTTTGGCATCTTCGGCTGTTGGGCTATGGATGAAGACGGCAACCTCGACTACATTCCAGAAGAGAACTATACCGAAGAGATGTGGAACGAACAGAAGAAACTGGGTATGCGCATGATGCAGCGATAACCCAAAGTATTAACCCATAAAACAAGATTTCATGGCAAATGTAAAGTACTATCCAGAAGACGTGCTCGTGGAGAAAGTCCAGAGCGGAGAATATGGCTGGCTTGACTACATCAACCACCACTCCCCTGAATGGCAGGAGGAATACACTGCCTTCTGCAAAGAGAAGGATCTCATTGTCAATGAGGAATCGGCAGAGGGATTTGTCGATTGGAAGGGCGAGCAGATTGAAGCTGGCGAATAATCACACAGTACAGAATCAATAAACAGCATTAGAATATGTCAATCAGATCAAATGCATTACCAGTAGGCAGAGACCTGGCACCAGAGCTTCAGGAGATTCTCAGAAAGAATGGTATGCAAGCACATATCATCAGACAAGGAGAAGGTTATCAATTGGCCGTTCAAGGTCACGATTCCCCTCTGCTGACCTACGCCATCACCGCACAACAGCACAGAGCCTTGGTTGACTGGGGAGCAAACTCAGCCAACAAGCAAGCCTATAACACCGTGGCAGAACTCGTGAAGAATGATTTCTACATGCCACGTGACTTCGTTCATGCCAGAAATGCCAATGGCCGTGTTGCCATGGGACTCCACGGCTACCGCATAGGCGTTGGCGAATACGGCAGACTTCCCTGGAACAAACGACATGCCCACATGATGATGGATCCATATCACGGAAGATTCCTTGGTTGGACTCCACGATGCCAGGAAGGATTCCACATGCGCAGAGTTGGAGAAGCCATGTTCATGCAAGGTGCTCCAATCGTACCAGAACGTCCTGACGGCAGAATGAAGCCGGGCGAGTTGCAAAATGGCGGTTATGGCTTCTATTATAAAGGTGGTCAGCAAAACATGGTACAGCAACCTTCGCAGGATGTGTTGGCAGACCTGCAATCAGTCATTACCCCTGTAGTGGTTCGTCCACGTCCCCAGGAACCTGCCAAGCCATACAAAGAACTCATCACCTCCAAGGTCTATTTCAGCAATGACAAATGGCAGGAGTGTCTTTCGTCTCATGGCATTATCATAGATGCAGCCAACAAGACACTGACCATCCAGTCCACAGCCGCCAAGCAGGATTTTGTCTATGATCTCACTGAGGATGAAGTAAAGAAGCTGACCAACAACTCCATCAAGCAAGTACCAGTCCAGAACCGCATCGACATCATCAACAATGCCATCAGGAACGATTTCCAGGACAAACTGACGATGGATATGCTCAATTCCAAAGAGCAGATCAGCTTGAAACTCAAACCTGAGATAGAGGCAGAACTCAACAATCGCCAGCAGATGGTGATTGACCAGTCGCTCCCAGCTAATGGCGACCAGATTACTATCGAGCCAGAAGACCGCAGTGTTGCTCATGTAGATGGCAACAGCCTGTATGAGCAAAACGAAAGTAAGGGATGGTTCCGTGAAGGCAAGCATGGCAGAGAGGTTCAGGTTGATGACATCAAGGTTGAGCCAGTGCGTAATGAGCAGGGGGAAATCCAAAAAGACGAGAAAGGCAACGCCAAGTTTCGCATGACAGCCGTCATCAACGGAGAGAGCATCAGCCATGAGATAACCCAAAAGCAGTATGACAAGTTCATGGCTATCGATGACTACCACCGCATGAAACTCTTCTCCCACATCTTCAAGGAGGTGGATATGAAAACCATCCCTGGAGAAGGCAAAAATATCGGGGCTCAGATTGGAGGAGCACTCCTTGCAGGACTTGCCGTGATGAGTGAACTGGGCAGAGACCGTCCAGCACCGGCAGTATTCGTAGAACACCATCATGACCATGCTCATGGACCACATGTCTATTTCAAGGGCAGCGTGGATTCACCGCAAGACCTTGCTTCACGAGCTTTCGATGCAGGACTCAATGCAGGAGAACACGGTGTAGGCTTAGGTCATGGCAGATAAACAACAATTCACATTCAAGAGATGACAGACGAACAAACATTTGCAGACTACAGAAGCCGTCTTAACATCAAGGACGTATTGGAGGACGCAGGCTACACGTTTTACAAGCGTGATGGCTTGCGCTATCCTGCGTATGTACGCCTGGGCAGCGACGGAAAAAGAATCAGTGGAGACAAGTACATTGTCATGCCCAACAAGAACTGCTGTTTCCAGCCGCCAACCATCAAGCTCTACTCTGTTACCTCCTTCATCTGGGAACATCCAGACCTTTTCAAGGAGTACAAGTATGGCATAAAGGAATCAGCCCTTGTCCATAAGGTCTGCCAACGCCTGCTTAACATCCCGGTAGAATATCGGAGTCAGGACGTGCATAATCCAACTGTCAGCAGCAAGCCATTTGATATCAATGACTACAAGATAGACCGTTTCAATCCCAAAGACTTCGAGTCACAGAAGCCGTTCTACGCCTTCTTCAAGTCAAGAGGAATTGATTTCGCCACCCGTTGTGCCTTCCATCACAGCTTCTTCCTCGCATCGAAAACAGCAAAAGATGGCAGCACCTATAAGAATCTCTCCTTCCCCATGTACATCCCTGGGCAACCAGACAAATGTATAGGCTTAGAGGAAAGAGGCTATCCACGAAAGGACGGTTCTGCCCGAAAAGGCATGGCTACCGGCACCAACGCCAGCGAAGGATTATGGATGGCAAGTCCCAAGAATACGGCACTCCAGGATGCCCGTATCGTACTTGTCTTTGAAAGCGCATACGATGCCATGGCATTTTACCAGCTGCAGATGCGCAAGGAATCAGGATTGGACCAGCGTGGACGGCAGGATCTGAAAGCCGGAGTCTATGTCTCTACTGGAGGTAACCCAAGCTATGGGCAGATACAGGGATTGTTGAAAGCTGCACCCCAAGCCACCTTCCACCTTGGCTTTGACAAGGATGTGGCAGGAAAGCAGTTTGTGGCAAACTTCGAGGATATAGCAAGCAAACAGAGTCCTGTAGCTCCAGGAAATGTACCTGCTGAAATGAGGGAGTTCATGGAAAGCTTCGACAAACAGCCGAGAACCATCAAGGAACTGCTAAATTTCAATGATAAGAACTACAGCTTACTACCCCAAGAACTCAAACAGCTCTACCTAATTTACGATTCTGCAAAAGAAGAGGCATTGGAGTATCACTACTCTCCCTTCTTGTGTAAAGAAGACAAGCAGGAAGCTGCTGACAAGATGAATAAAGCTTTCAAGGACTTCAAGGATGCACTGCTACAGAAGCTCAACCTGCACGAAGACCAAGACCTCGCTCCCGTGAAGATTATACGGGAAGAGCCATCGGAAGGCTACAAGGACTTCAACGATGAGCTACTTGACAAGAAACAGTTCTCTATGACCGACGTAGTAGAGACCGCATTTGACGAGAACGGTGTGGACTTAACCATTGAACGGCAAGAAGAGAACGAGGAAACCAAACATCATGGATTTAAACGATAACGAATATGGCAGACCCAATCAGACGATACAACATCATCACCCTACGCCCTCATTGGGCGCAGTATATCATCTCGCAAGGGATGTCGTTCATCATCAGCTGTGCCCTGTTCCTTGTTGCCGGTCATGACAGCATCACCTACAAGATGCCTTTCGTGGTACTTGGAGGTGTGATGACCTGCATCATGCTCTATAGATGCTTATATCTCTACAAACTAAGATATATCATCACCTCTGAACAGCTCATCATCCAGCATGGAGTACTGACCAGAACCAGTGATTACATAGAGCTGTACCGAGTGGTGGATTTCAGCGAGAACCGTGACATCCTGGAACAGTTGTTCGGATTGAAGACAGTATGGATATTCAGCGGAGACCGCTCCAATCCCAAACTGGACATCTACGGTGTGAAAGAAAGGTTGGACGTGGTGAGAATCATCCGTGAACGTGTAGAATACAACAAAAAGAGAAAAGGCATATATGAAATTACCAACAGATAACAGAAGAAGCAAGGTTGTTGCAGCCATTACCTTAGCGTTAATGCTGCTGCCTACTATAGCTCATGCTCAGGTTGCCTCCAGCAATCCATTGGAGTATGTTGCCTTGGCTGAGGGAAACGAACTTATCAATGGTCAGATCAAGAACCAGATAGAAGACCAGCAGAAGACTGCATTCCTGCAGAACACCATCGCAGCCGAGTTCTCGCAGATTCACAAATAGGAAAAGAAGTACAACAGCTATCTGAAAACGGCATCGGGTTATGCTTCCACGTTGAAAGCCTGCACCTCGCTCTATGACGACGGTGTGAGAATCTTCATCAACTTGTGCAATCTGAAGAAGGCCATAGCAAGCAACCCACAGGGCATTGTGGCGACAGCGAGCATGAACAATCTCTATATCGAGACGGCCACAGAGCTCGTCACGGTATATACCACTTTAAAGGATGCCATAGCCAAAGGTGGCAATGAGAATATGCTCACTGGTGCAGAACGAAGCAAAACCCTCTGGGAACTGAACGACCGTCTGGCACAGTTCAACAAGAAGCTGTCAAGGCTATGTCTAAGCATCAGATACTACACCATGGCCGATGTCTGGAACAATGTCACGGCAGGAATGCTCGACCGGAGCAATGCCGAGATAGCCAGTCAAGCCCTTGGCAGATGGCGCAGATGTGCCAGAGTTGTAACACCATAAGAAATATTATTTGAGGATAACATTTATGAAACGTCTCTATGCTCTCATATTACTTCTCTTTTCTCTCATCCTTCCCTTTGATGGGGAGGATGGGAGCTTTCTCCGTGCCCAGGGCAATGACCCTGTCCTGGCAGGTATGATATTCCAATATACCGACAAGGCCAAGAAAGAGTTGAAGCAGCAGGAACAGATGATGCAACTTGTATCTACAGGTCATATATGGATCAAGGAAGAGGTGGAAGGTACAACCAACTTACAGAAGGAGTTCAATAACTATCTTGACCGTTTCAACAGCATCATCAGCTATGCAGCTCAGATTTATGGTTTCTATCACGAGATAGACCGTCTCGTGGCACAACTCGGAACCTACAGCCACCAGCTCAGCCATCAGACGACCAATGCTCTTGCCGTGGCTCTGTCCTCCAATCGCAACAAACTCTATCGGGAACTTATCATGAGCAGTGTCGAGATAGTCAATGATGTCAGGCAGGTATGCCTCTCTAATAACAAGATGACAGAGAAGCAGCGACTGGAAATAGTCTTTGGCATACGACCGAAACTCAAACTGATGAACCAGAAACTCAAACGGTTGATACGGGCAGTAAAGTACACCAGACTGTCAGACGTTTGGGCAGAGATAGACTATGGAGCCAGGAGTGAAGTGGACAAACCTACCATTGTACAGCGATGTAAAGAACGATGGAGAAGGAATGCAAGACCTTGAAGTAAAGATTCAACATAATCATATAACAAATAACAGTACAATAATTTAGAAATACATAGCATTATGGGTTGGGGTTCATTTTTAAAATCAACTCTCCGATTGGGAGGAAGGATGACCAGTGCAACTGCACACACAGTGGGCAGTGCTGTGCTTCATCCTCAGCAGACCTTGAAAGGCGTAGGTTCTGCCACTAAAAGCGCAGTTGTCGGAGGAAGTCTTGGTTACATTGGTTGGGAGAAACTCACCACGGACAAAAGCGTTGTAGGCATTGTCAGCGATGCCGTCATAGGAGAAGACACCACCAAGAAGATTGGCGACACCGTATCTGGGATTGGTGATGGCGTGAAGGACTTGAAAGACTCAGTTACAGGGCTTTCAGACAACGTAAATGGGGCTATCAGCAGCGTGGATTCCAAGTGGAGCGGAATGTCTGGCTTCCTCAGAGCCATGTTCTCTGGTCATGGCGGTGACATGTTCGGAAACTTCTTCAGCAATATAGGCAAAGGTAACGTTTCAGGTCTCAGCCTTGTAGGACTTGTTGTCTCTGCCCTCCTCGTCTTCGGTCGCTTCGGATGGTTAGGCAAGATAGCTGGAGCCGTTCTCGGAATGATGATGATAGGCAATAATGCCAATCTAAGCAGCCTACTTGGTGGCAACAGTGACCGTAAGGCAAGCAACCACAAGGAAGAAGAAAAGCAGCAAGAAACAGAGCAAACCAATACTGTAAGCAGACGAAGATAACAAACACTACAACAAAGTATTATACAATGCACTATACACAAGAAATGATACTACATTCCGACAGTGGCTATTGCATGCCATTCGAGGAAAGAAACGGAGAAGTGACCATGTCCCTGGGCTACGGCAAACAGAAACATCCGCATACTGGAGAGTCATTTTTCCATCATGGAGTTGACTTCAAGGTCAGGAACTACCTGCTGTCTGCCGTAGCTACCGGCAAGGTGACAGGTCTGGGCAACGATGCTATTCACGGCATCTACCAGATTACCCGATACGGTGACTATGAAGTGACCTATGCCCACCTGAGCAACGTGTTTGCCAACTACGGCAAAGAGGTAAAGGCAGGGCAAGTCATCGCCGTCAGTGCCGACTCCCTCCATGTAGAAGTCAAATACAAGGGGGAAGAACTCAATCCACTGGAGTTCCTCACCATGATCTATAGCAATCTGAAAGTGATCGAACAGAACGGCAAGCCAGGCGCAGCACCTCAGTTCGTCACTCTTGACATGGATGTTCATACCATGTATGACAAAGACCAGAAGGAGATTGAAGACCTCATGATGCGTTTCTTCCCCGACTACATGAGCGACATGAGCCAAGGCATCTATGCCCTACCAGAGCATACGGAACTTGCACTTCGCAACATCTTCACCATGTCGGCCATGAAGAATTACTTCTATGAAACCCTGCCTTCCATGGCGAATCCATTGGGAATGGGATCAAGAAGCATTCCAATAGCCGAGCGAGTACAGAACCTCCTTATTGGAGATTTTCTAAACTATCTCGCCTTGCGCCATCAGATCTTTCTGTCAAGCATGAGCGCCATCGAAAAAAAAAAAGCACAAGACCGGGCAATAGCGACAAGCGGAATAGTTGACCCACTGGCAGAACTGGACATCGATGTTCAAAGCTTCGACATTCCACGCCTGGTGAGCGTCTATCCCGACAAGTCGGGAATCAGATGGTGGACTAAGGCTTGGTTCAACAACAGCGAGAAAGGCGAAGCTGCCATTGAGATAGAAAGAAACCTGGCCATCAAGTTCATCAACGACAACATAGAGAAGGACGAATGGCTGGAGGAATATTTCCCGAAACAGATGGAAGTCTATCACAACGCCATCGAACAGACCAGGGAGCAAATCCTCAACCAATTAAACTTGTAAATATAAAGCTATGGTAGAGTCAAAACAGGATAAGATATTCAATACTAAGGTCATACCGATTATGAATAAAGTTCGGAATGACCTACAGAACAAGCTTGCAGACGAGTTGCGGTCTAACTCCAATTCGTTTGCAGGTCTGATGGCAGCAGCAGCTGGACCTGACGGTGGTATGGCATCCATGCAGGCGCAAAATGACACCCTCAAATACACCGGCAAATGGACATCCAAGACCACGGAAGACTATATTGCGATGGTCAAGAAAGAGTTGAAGCGACAGCATATCACGGTCAATGCCGCCATGGAACAGAAGATGATCGATAAGATGATAAAGGACAAAATACCGAAATCATCCATCGACTACATCATGCGAAAGGCTGCCACCAGTACCATCTTCTACCTACCGCAGGAAGTCACAAAATCGCCATTGGAGCAAAAGATAGACTCAGAAGCAGAGAAGCGGTATAAGCCATCGGTTTGGGAAAAGAATGCAGGTATTGCCCTTGGCTCAGTAACCGACCTTGCCTGTATGGGAGGATTGGGTGGTGGCTTGAAGACAGCCGCCACATGGATAGGAAGCGACATGCTCGTCACCCATGTTGGTGATAAACTCAATGACCGTTCCGATGTTCCCATGATCATTGCACCAGGAAAGGAGGATGAATACAGACGAACGCAGCAGGAAAAGAAGAAACAAGCGGAGCAGAAACCGCAGAACAAGCCACAATCTGAGGAAGCACAGCAGGCAGAACCAACAGAAGAAGTGAACCAATCTGAAGGTGAAGCCAGCAACATGCAGCCCGAACAGACTAACATGAACGGTTGGCAAGGGCTTCTCACGTCATTCGGTCTCAACGGTATCAGCGATATAGGCCATAATCTTGGCTATGTATTGGCCATGCTTCCTGATATGCTCGTCGGCATGTTCACAGGTAAGACCAAGTCCATCAATATCAAGGACAACATGATGCCTATTGCAAGCATTGTTGCAGGTATGTTCGTCAAGAACCCGATTCTCAAAATGGTGCTTATAGGAATGGGAGGCATGAATCTTCTCAATAAAGCTGGACATGAAGCCTTGGACAACTTCAAGGCACAGGATTATCCGCAACAGGCTGGTGGCAGAGTCAACTATCGCATCTATCCCGAAGAACCTCTGAATGCACGTATCCAGAATCCGGAGATAAGAGCCAACTGCCTGATAGCAAACATTGACAGAGTGCCCTGCACCATAGCTCTTCCTGAAAGAGTTGTGGATGCCTACCGACAAGGCGCATTACCTCTTAGTACCCTTGCCAATGCTGTGCTGGCAAAGAATGACCAGATGCGACAGATTGCATCCGAAAAATACGAGGCTGGCGAACGACAGACAGCCATCGAGAGTCCACTTGCTCAAAGATAACATAGAACAAAGATGAAAAGATACTGGTATAAGTTCCGTGTCAAATACGGTAAAGCCTTTGACACTGGAAAAAACAAGAAAGTCAGTGAAGAATACCTGGTAGATGCCGAGAGCTTCACCGAGACAGAGAAACGTGCCACCAAAGCTGCTACAGAGCTTATCGGTACCAGAGACTTCGACATCACGGCCATCTCACGCGAACCTATCACGGAGATTCTGAAAGAAGACGAGAATGAAGGCAACCACTGGTACAAGACCGTTGTCTCCCTTGTCACTGAGGATGAAGACACTGGCGTAAAGAAGTTCTCACCACAGACCATCTACGTCAATGCTCCTTCGACAAAGGAAGCAGACCGCATGCTACGTCAGCACATGAGCAGCAGTGTGACAGAGTGGGAAATCAAATCCATAGCCAAGACCAAAGTACTTGGGGTTCTTGGCTATAAGCAATGATCACAAAAACATCATATCCATGACAGAAAAGAATCAGCAAGAAAAGATGGCTGCAGAACGTCAGGTGGAACTGTTCACCAAGGCGTTCGGGAAAGCCAAGGAAGATAATGGCATTTGGCTGGACAACAACGGTCGCAAGGCTCCTGGACTCTACCAGAAGCATTTGCAGGTATCAGCCTTCAATGCCATCATCTTAGGAATGCACGCCGCTCAAAACGGCTACAAAACCAACCAATATACGCTTTTTTCGGAAGCGAAGAAACGTGGTGAGTCTGTTCAATCAAAAGAGAAAGGAGTACCATTCCTCTGGTACAACTGGAACGAGTATGTCAACAAGCACAACCCTGAAGACAAAATCAGCCGTGCAGACTATCAGGCTCTCCCTTCAGACAAGCAAGCAGACTACAAAGGTATCAGAAGCCGTGAAGTTAGAGCCTTGTTCAATATCGAGCAGACTACCCTACCCATGGTTGACAAGACCGCCTTTGAAGCAACAGTCCAGGAATATGGCAGGTTGAACGACCGAAAGGATGTAGAGTCAGCCTCCACAGCCATTCGCCAAGGTGTAGAAAAGCTTCTGGAAAAAGCACGTGAGAACATGGTCGAAATCCGCAGTGACTCTACCGGTGTAGCACATTACGACAGCAAGAAAGACATTGTCTTCCTGCCCAAAGCATCTTCCTACGAACACTATGAGGATTATGCCCGTGATGCAGTATCGCTACTTGTTACAGCCACTGGCCATGGGCAGCGACTGGCTCGTGAAGTTATGGTAACGAAGAACGGAAAGGTCTCTGCAGAGGATGCCATGAAGCAGGAACGTCTGGTCACAGAGGTTGCCACCGCCGTAAAACTCCAGGAATTGGGAATCTCAGCCAAGCTCTCCCCAGAAAGTATGGCGATGACCGACTATTGGGCAAGAGAACTGAAAGAGAATCCTTGTCTCATTGATATACTGGAGAGGGATGTCAACAATGCCGTGGATATGCTCCACAAGGCTGAACGTGGAGAAAAGGTTGAATTGAACAGCAAGACCACCAGAAATCAGGCAGATGCCATCAAGAGCATCCTCCCAAAGCACTACTATGTGGCAGACGAGATCAAAACCCTACCCAACAAGTCCACCAAGGAGTTTGTCCTCGTGAAGGACGCAGAGGGAAAGATGGCCGATGTTGTCCTTCCAGAAGGAGCATCGCTGGGAATGGATAGCGACATTCCTGGTATGAAGAAAGGACGTATAGAACATGCCCTACAGAAGGAAGGCTATGAAACCGTCACCTTCTACAATGTTGATGGTTCTATGGGCTACCGTCCTGATGACAGTTTCTTTGACGGCAAGGCAGTCTCTGTTGCCAGACTCAACAACTGGAGCCTGGAGACCATCACCCTGCTCGATATTTCAGATGCTGTGAAACGCTCAGGAGCCGTGGACTTCGACAAGATCCTGATGCTGCGTGACGATGAAGGAAAGTGGGCACTCTATCTGAAGCCTGAGAATGAAAAGGCTTTCAGCGTATATCCAGACAAGGCCGATGTAAACCTGTTCTTCACCACAGTAAAGCAAGGCGACGAGGAGCTTTCAGACACTATGCGTCAAGACATGGCACAGAAATACTACATGGAAGCTTCCAATAAGCCGGAAATGAAGGTTGACCTCTTCAAGAGCAACGTTCCTGCCGAAGAGGTGGACAATATCCAACGTGTCAACATCTTCAAGACCAAAGAGACGGACAATCAGCCGAGTGTCATCCTCTGTATGCCTACTGTGAATGGAGAAAAGCTCAAACCTCGTGAGATCTCACCATCCCAGTGGCAACGTATGTGGCTCGCCGAGAACATGCAGGACTACAAAAAACACCTTGCTGCCAGTCTTTTTGCCGATGTACTGCGCAAAGACCGGACCGATGCGGTAGCTGTAGGCACTGAAAAGTCAGAGCAGGAAGCTCAGAGCAATGAGGTAAAGCAGAACACCGCTCAGCAAGAGGAAGACAAGACTACGGAGGAACAGAAAGAGGAAACTCCAGAAAAGAAAGAGCAGAAGCAGAATGAAGAAAAGGCAAAGGAAGAGAAGACGAAGGCAGAGACAAAGGCTGCCGTTGTAGCAATGACTCCGATGTTAAAGCAATTCTACGAGCTAAAAGGCAAACATCCTGATGCAGTGTTACTTTTCCGTTGTGGAGATTTCTACGAGACCTATTGTCAAGATGCCGAGAAAGCTTCAAAAATCCTGGGCATCACGCTTACCAAGAGTTCCCATACCAAGGATGCAGACGGCAAGCCTCTGGCCATGGCTGGGTTCCCATACCACGCTCTCGACACCTATCTGCCAAAGCTCATCCGTGCAGGAGAACGGGTTGCCATCTGCGACCAGTTGGAAGCCCCCAAACGTTCCACAGAGGAAATCTCTCCCTCCAAGGTAGAGAGCCCTCAACAGGAACAGAACAATTCATCAGGAATACACAGATAACATGTAACCATCATGTCAAGGAATCAAGAATATGTAGAACAATATGCAGAGTATGCCATGGAGCAGATGCGCCGATATGGCATACCTGCTTCTGTAACCCTTGCACAAGGCATCTGCGAGAGTGCAAGCGGACAGAGCGAGTTATCCCGAAAGGGAAACAATCATTTCGGCATCAAGGCTACTTCCGGTTGGGTTCAGAACGGAGGCAAGTACCTCGTATATACCGATGACCGTCCCAACGAGAAGTTCTGTCAATATGCTTCTGTTGGCGACTCATACGAGCATCATTCCCAGTTTCTGAAAGGAAACAAGAGATACAGCTCGCTCTTCAAGCTATCCCCTGATGACTACAAGGGATGGACAAACGGACTGCAGAACTCCGGCTATGCCTCCAACAAGAAGTACGCTTCAAGTCTTCAGAGCATCATCGAGAAGAACAACCTGCAGAAGTATGACCAGATGGTCATGAAGGAGATGAAAGCGCAAGGAAAATCCTTCGGTACCGAAACCAATCCTCGTCAGCAAGGAGAACAAAGCAGCCAGAAGACGAGAGTTTCAAAGCCTGCGGAGAGTGAAAAGTATTCCTATCCATTGAAGAGAAACGAGTTTATGCTCGTCACCTCACCCTTCGGAATGAGGAAAGATCCGCTCAATCCGGCCAACACGCAAATGCACAAGGGCATCGACATTCAAGCCAAGCATGACAATGTACTGGCTACGGAAGATAAGGGCAAGGTCACTCGGGTCAACAACAATCCGAATACTGCAGGTGGACTGTCTGTAACTGTAGAATACAACAGAAATGACGGCAGCAAGTATCAATGTACCTACATGCATCTGAGCAGCATTGCAGTCAAGGCTGGAGATAACGTCAATGCCGGTCAGCGATTGGGCGTGACTGGCAATACGGGAACCAGAACCACTGGTGAGCATCTGCATTTTGGAGTGAAAAGCATCTCTGCGGATGGCAAGGCACGGGATATAGACCCAGCGGCATATCTTGCTGAAATCTCTCAAAAGGGAAACATCCAGTTGCAGACTCTCCACAACGGCAAGGACATCACCGCTCAGTACAAGGTTAGCAATCCTGCCTCACAAGGCGAAGTGACTGACACGGCACAAAGTCCTGAAGACTGGATGAAGAAGCTTCTGTCATCAGAGGACAGCGGAGTGAAAATGCCAGGCGAAGACCCTGTCATTGAGATGGCTATGACCATGTTCACCTCTCTCATGGCACTTGCCCTGCAGATAGACAACAAGAGCGAAGAAGAGAAAATGCAGACTGTGACCGACTCGGTTGTCAGCAAGAGCATCGACCTCTCCTCGCTCCTTCCCTCTTATAAAGCCTGTTCCGTGAACATTCAGGATGGTAAGCCTTATCTCCATGTAGATAACGGAACCGTCCAGTTTACAAGAGAAATGACCCAGGCTGAAATGACAAAGCTCCAGCAGACGCTCGGCAATGCCAATCTGAGCGATGATGACAAGCGAAGAGGTGTTGCCTCTATCATCCAGGCAGCGACGGTATCTCAGCAGATGTCACAGAATTACCAGAAAGGCGTTGACAATCAGCAGGACAGACAGGAATCTGTTCAAATCAAATAATGAAGTAAAACACAATAAGCCAAGTTTATTATGATTAAATGTAATGTAACCGTATGCGGCACGGTATGTCGCCAGGCACAGATGCGTGCCAACAAGGAAGGTAAGCAGTTTATCTCGTTTGGAATCAGCGTAGTGGTTCAAGCCAAGACCGGTATCAACAAGACTGTAGAAATCAGCGTAGCCAAGGATGGTGACAACCAGGCAGAACTGGTCAACTATCCAGTAGGTTCCCGTATCGAGGTGGCTGGAGTTCTCCAATTCCATAAGAAAGGCGATGCGCTTTACCTCAATCTCTCGGCTTCGGGAGTGAATACCTTCAATGCAGGAAGCCAGGACGCAATCACCGGCACCATGGAGTTCCGAGGAACCATCGGCAAGCAGGTTGAGGTGAAGACCGACAAGAAAGGCAAGCCTTATACCCTATTCTCTGCCTACAGCAGCGAGAAGGATGGTGACAGCTATGCCTACACCTGGATTCGTTTCATGCAGTTTGACACTACAAAGGCCGACTGGGTACAGGCTAAGGCTGGAATCAATGCCAAGGGTGATTTGCAGGTGGGAGCCTACAACGACCGCCTGGACCTTACTTGTCGTATCACCGAGCTTACTCCATGGGAGAAAAAAGCTGCATCCACCAACCAATAATGAATGATTATGGCTGATTACAAGAAATATAATACTGATGGCCGTAGCAGTGAAGACCGGGCTTTGGACAAGTTCGCCGAGATGATGATTGAGAAGATCAACACTTTGCAGAACGACTGGAAGAAGCCTTGGTTCACTGAAGGCTCCCTGACATGGCCAAAGAACCTGTCAGGACGTGAATACAATGGTATGAACGCCCTGATGCTCATCATGCACTGTGAGAAGCAGGGTTATAAGTTGCCTGTGTTCTGCACCTTCGACAGAGTGGCCGGTCTGAACTTCAATAAGGACAAGCAAGGAAAAAGACAGCAGGTTAAGGACAACAATGGTGAAGCTTTGCCCCAGGTGACAATCCTCAAAGGCGAGAAGAGTTTCCCTGTTTTCATCACGACTTTCACCGTTGTGAACAAGGAGACAAGAGAGAAAATCAAATACGATGACTACCGCCTGATGTCCGAGGAGCGACGCAAGGAGTATAACGTATATCCTAAATTGCAGGTTTACAATGTGTTTAATGTGGCGCAGACCAACTTGCAGGAGGCTCGTCCGGAACTCTATAAGAAGCTGGAGGCAGCTGCAGGAGTAAACAGACCTTTGAATCAGGGTGATGCCTTCTCTTTCCCTGCCATGGATAAGATGATCAAGGAAAACGGATGGATCTGTCCTATCAAGCCTGTCTATGGCGACAATGCCTACTACAGCATTTCGAAGAATGAGATTGTCATTCCTGAGAAACGCCAGTTCAAGGATGGAGAGTCCTTCTACACCAATCTCGGACATGAGATGGCTCACTCTACGGGGGCAGAGAACCATTTGGGCAGATTGAAGCCTGCATCTTTCGGAAGCGCAGAATATGCCCGTGAGGAACTTGTTGCCGAACTGAGTGCCGCTCTGGTGGCCCAGCGTTTCGGTATGACCAAGCACTTGAAGGAAGACAGTGCCAGTTATCTGAAAAACTGGTTGGACAGTTTGAAGGAATCACCTGAGTTTATCAAGACTACGCTTACCGATGTGAAGAAAGCTTCTCACATGATCAACCAGCATATCGATGCCATGCAGCTGAAAATAGACCAGGAACAAAGTCAAGAGGCAGAGCAAAAGCAAGAGAAAGCCCCAACGATGTATTACGCTTCAGTGGCGTATCTCCAGACTACCGATGCTACAGACCGTCTCGACAAGTTCAAAAATGACGGCAACTACGATGCACTCCTTACTGAGGCTAAGGAATACGACCAAGGTGATGCTCCTGACCTCTCCAAAATCAATCTCTCTCCAACTAAATACCGTGGCGATGATTTCCTTGTTGAGGATGAGCATTATGCTGTAGTATATAATCCGACTGTTGGAGGCACATACGATGTGATGCGCAAGGTAAGCGCAGAGGAAATCAAGGATAACATCATCCACTATGGTCTCCCAGAAGATGCAACGGACGACGTAAAGGAAGTTGCCAAGCAAATGGAAAAAGAAGAGGTTGTTGCTCAGGAAGAAGAGCAACATTACCATCGAGGACGATAATTCATCCGATTCAATTAAAGACAGTCACTATGTTGGCTGTCTTTTTTATGCAATAAATACTTTCATGGTCATTTTGAGTGCAAGCGTAAAGTTTCATAATGAAACTTAAATCGTCGGTCATGACCGACGATTTAAGTGATCAATACATTTCTTTGAATCAAAAGACTCAGATTCTCCATGACTCACATACCCAAGCTGATTCGAAACACATTGAGTATTTCCTATTATCCTGTCTATGTTACGATGAGAATGACCATAAATCCAATAATCTATTCGGCTATAAGCAATGAAGTTACCCAGCTCTGCTGTGAAAGCACCGTTTATCGGACTTCCCTTGAAATCCGGAGACACCAGTTGAAATGATGGAACATGATGCGTTGCCACAACAATATGCTTTGCCTGGCTCTCACTAACAGCCTTTTCGATGAAAGCACGGCACTTAGCATGCTCTTGATTAAACCGTTCACTGTTTATCACAACGCCACAATCCTTAATACGATAGAAATCATTTACTCTGCGCTCGGTTGCAAAAGCATCCTGCGGCTCTATATATCCCCATAGTGTAGAAACGATGAGGTCTGTATCATCCGAAAGATGTATTACTGCATTATAATAGCATTTGATATTGTGCCGAATTTCCATGCACCATCCATCATGGAGTTGCCCCAAGTCATAACCCAAATAAAACTCATGATTACCTGGTATTACTATTACTTGCTTGAAATTCTCTGAAGCCCAATCCCAGAATGGATGTTTGACAAAGCCTTCATCACCTAAATAGCCAGTATCTCCAGCCAACACCAGGATGTCAGCAACAGGCTGAAGAGGATGAGTCTCCAAATACAGGGTATTCTCCATGAATTCTAAATGTAAATCTGAAGCATATTGTATCTTAACCATGACTACAACATTGATTTCTTAAGTTGTTCTATAATCTGCAGGCTTGTCACATTGCCAAGACCTGCTGACTTGATGAAATCGGCATTAGGCAAATCCTGCATGATAGCATCACAAAAGTCACAAACATCAGTTTTTAATGTATTGGGCAGTTCATATCTACTTGCTGGAGTAAGCATTGCTGCAAGACGAAAAACATCTTTCTTATGCTTTGCAATATGTTTGCTATCAACACTTTCACCTTTAGCTTTTCTTTGACTCAAATCCAAGAAAGCCTTGCTTTTCAAACAGATAAGACTCTCGATATTGGCGATATGTACGCCATCTTCCTGCAAGCTATGATCAATCGTGAAACGATAATAGTCTTCATCCATGAGTATAGCCGATAAACTTGAAAGGTCTTCATCTACAGGAATCGGTGTGATACGAGCCTCCTCTGGGAAATTCATCAAGCCAAGACTACGTGAGAAGAGTTCTACCTGATATGGGAAAGCGGAATTAGCAGGCTTCATGAAGCGGAAATATTCATGCTTAGGCTCTACATTCTCATTAACACCCTTGTTTCGCTGATCATAATTGCCCTTCTTTATAAACTCCCAGAATTTGGCTACAAACTCAGCCGACAAAGCTTCAACCACTAAGATAATGTCAATATCCTTAGTAGCACGAGGTACCTGAGCATACAAATCCTCATGGATTTCGCATGCCGTACCACCTATTATAACATAATTGTCCTCAAAACCTTTGAAGAACTCCTTGAATGTATCTATTCCTCTTACCATGACATTTCATTTATTAATCGTTCCAACTCTATTTGTATTCGCTCATCTTCATTGTCTTTCAATGACAAATAAAGCGAGAGCTTATCAACCACTCCTTCAGTACTTAATATTTTTGGGTTATACTTCCATACTTGGATTTCATTTTCTCCGAACTGCTTGTCGGTTACGATGGCCAGAGTTTTCAGCTCTTTCTTTGTAACAGCCCAACATTGCCTTGATTCTTCATTAAGCATCGTGTAGGAAGCCAGCGCATTCACCCCACTTATCTGTTGTCCTTCAAGTACTGCATCCGTATAATAAAGCTGCCCTATCGGAGAAACCAACAATGGCAATGCTTTATTCCAAAGTTCCCTATTGCTTAAATCAATTTGCACCGTCTTGGTCTTTGTTCCTTCCAACTTAATCAGATCTTTGGAGACAAGCCAGCGCAATGATTTGTTTGCTGTCGCATAAGAAACGCCAAACTTATCGCTCAGTCCATAACCTGTTGCCCCAACAATGGATTCAATCTGCAAATGATAAAGCAACAAACATTGGGCAAAGGGAGGAATGGTTTCTTTCAAATCCAAGCCAACCTTTCTGTCTAGTTTGATGTCAAGCAAAAGAGATGGCAGGAACATTTGCCTGTTGGGGATAACAAAGTTAACTTTTTGTGCCACCAATCTAACCTTATTATAAGATGAAATGCATGGAGTGATTAATACGACGACGAGCTGTGTCTGTCGACCTAAAATATCCAATTGTTTCTTCAACTGGGCAGGTGGCACAGAGTCACCATCCTTTAGGCAAGCCATCAAAATGTGCTGCCCCAAAATACATCCTTTATAAAAAGAGAACCTGGAAGAAACATTCATAGGGATTCCTACCAGCAAATCTTTATCCGCTGGTTCCAAAGCTACTTTTTCTCCCAACATATTGCCGAAATATGCAGCTGTTTCATCTATATAATATTTAATATTGCACATAATATCACCACTAATATTACGTGCAAATATAATGATTATATTCTGAATATCAAAACTTTCTATTGAACAAATAAGATTTTTTAAGATAATTAGGGGAGTTTACTCATCACGAGCAAACTCCCCATGGTGTATGAGAGAAGAATTTTAGTGCTTTTCTCAAAAGCTACGTTCAGTATATAATATGTATATATGTGTACATGTATTCACGTATTCATGAATACACGTTTAAGCCTATTTCTGCAAAACAACGGTTGTGAAGCGGTTTGCCTCATTCGCCGCATATTTGTCGATTCCGCCTAAGTTGTAGGCTTTAATCTGGCTCTTATCTACACCTCGCTTGATGAGAGCCTTGGCTATGAACTTGGCACGCCGCTTACCTAAATCCTGGTTGCCGGACTGAGTACCAGTAGCACTATCGGCTGCACCGGATATTTTAATCTTCAGGTTTTCCTGCTTGGCCATCTTCGCAATGTCATCGAGGTTCACGAGCTGAGATTTATCAACCAATTTATCAGTATTGAGCTTGAAGAAGAAATACACCGGAACACCAAGGCTTACTTTCATGTGGTCAGAAGATGAAAGGGAATCTGAGCGATAGCCATCAGCATAACCTGTTATGTTGCCATCACCGCTGCCCATTGCACCCTGCTTGCTGTTGCCATTCATCGAGAGTCGGGCACGGAGGGAGTTGAGACCACTGTAGCTGTTCTTCGGATAGACGGTCTTGCCATCGTCGTTTCCTGCAAGTCGCTTTTCCAGATGAGCATTCTTATCCCTCATGAAGGCAATGTAATCCTGGAGGGCGAGATTCTGCTCGATATAGGGAGTAGCATCCACTACTCGCTTCCACCCCGTCTTGCCTATCGTGAAGGACAAACCGGCTGAAACCGAAATCATGTTGTCGCCGAACTTGGTTGAAGTTCCGATGCCGTCAAAGTTCCTGGCGGTCAGCATTCCACTCACTTCTCCTACAAGATGAACACGGTCGCTGATGCGGTAACGGGCTTCCACGCCATAGGTGAAAGCAAACGGATGACTGCCACTCGAACCGCCCTGGCAGGTACGGTTATTGATCCAGTCGGAATTATGAATCATGCCGACACCTACGAAGGGAATCACATCCCAAAGAGGAATTCCGCTCTCGTTCTGACGGATGCCAGACGTGACGTTGTACAGAAAGTCTGCATGGACAAACTGATACTTCATCGTTTGGAACTCAGCGTTCTTGAAGCTGAGTCCCTGAAATTCTATTCGTCCACCGATTGCGGGCGTGAACCATTTGCCGACTCCTATCTGCAAGAGAGGAGTGACACGGTCGAACACGTCACCGCAACCAATGGGCGTCCCAAGAAAAGCTGAAGCCCCGCCCTTTGCTTCTACAAACCAATTTCTACCCCAGTTGGCTGCTTCGCTTACATTCTTGAGATATGTAGGATTAACAGGCATGAGCATCTGCTCCTGACTGTATGATTTCTGGATATAAAGACTGTCAGAACTCTGTCTGGCAGTTTGTGCCGAAGCTGTCATTGCAGCCAGACACATCATTGCTATTGATAATATTTTCTTTCTCATGTTGTTGTCTTTGATGATTGATTACTTGCGTAAACAAATGAGCATGGTGTTACATCTTCTTTCTTCTTCTGACGGACGGAGTGCACATCTTGCGTGCCATTGCCAGGCATCTTCTTGCCCACTCCCTATCGTCTTCATCCGGTCGCTTGCCCCATCCTGAGTCTGGGCTGCCGCCTCCACCTCCATGCGTTTGTGCGATGGTCGTGGCATCATCCACGAAACCGCACACGAGGTTCAAGGCTACCTTGACAACATGGTTTCCGTCTTCTGCCAACTGGCAGAGAAGCGTGCCGTCGAAGTCGAGTTTCACGCTGTCAGGAAGATTCGGGAAGCGAATGGCAAACTCATGTGCCATGGTGTCGAGCATCACTCCGTTGAGATGGTAGCTCATGTTGTGCGCCCAGGAAAGTTCAGACTGGTTGGCTTTGTCTTCCAGTTCACTGGCCTGCTTCTCTATCTCTTCCTTGTCCTTGCGGAGGGTGTCAAGCAACTGGTTAGTCTCAGAAAGCTTCTTCTCCTTATCTGCCAGTTTATCTTCCACCATTGCCTTCTGCTGTTCAAGGCTCTGAATCTTACGAGCGATGTCGGCACTGATGTTGTCGCTGTTGGCTTGCAAGGCTCTCAGCGGTTGGAGTTCTGCTTCGAGGCGGTTGATTTCAGCCTTCAGATTCTCTATCATGGAGGTGAAGGATTTCTGTTTTTTCTGGGCGATGGAGAGTTCCACGTTCAGATCTTCGAGGGCTTTCCGGGTGTTCAGCATCTGGGCTTCGAGTGTCACGCACTCGTTGGCGAGCCATCGTCGATACTCTTCAGTAGAACGGTGACGCGCTCCAGTCTCTGCTATCGATACCCCTCTCGTGAGTCCCCATTCCTCATTGACCTTGGCCAGTTCATCGTGCAGGGCAAGAAGATAGTTCTTGTAATCTATGCGGTTCTGACCATGGAAGATTTTCTTGAAGGCGAACTTCTTATCTTTATCTATCGGCAGAAGCGCACAGTGGACGTGCGGATTCTTCTCATCGCAGTGGACGATGAAGGAGACGATGTTTTCCTCTCCATATTTATCTGCCACAAAGCGGTAGATGTCCTGTGCCCACTTTTCTATTTCGGGCATTCGCCGGATATGCTCGTTGCCACCTTTACTTTCAAAATCCACCTTCTGATTGCCAAAGGCAAGCTCTCGCATGCGCTCCGTTGAACCGCCAAAGATGAAATTCACTACGGTTCGGAAACGTGGTTCTGCCAATCCCTCGTTGGGGTCTTTGATGCCACGTGAGGCGAGATTTTCTGCCATGCGCCTGGTAAGCGGACGACTCTTGTCTATCAGGGCGACAATGCCACCTGGACGGATCTCGAAGTTGAGATGCTCACGGCTACGGTCGTAGTTGCCTTCACGCATGGCCTGGTTCCATCCCTTCTCCGTCCAGTCTCTCAACTCCTCGTTGCCTACCGAAGCAAGACCTTTGGTAACCTTGATGTCCATGACCTGTTTTGATGATGTTCCCATATCGTTTTTCTTTGCTATAGTCCTTACTCCAGGAGCCTTTTTCAGTCTTGGCAACACCAGGAAATCTGACCCAGCTTGCTGTTTATCTGGTCAGCCCTCCCGACTACTTCAGTAGGTCGGGGTATTAGGCTTCCCAAGACTGAAAAAAAGTGGCACGTGCAAGCACGCTGCCTCACGTTGCTTGAAATCATTCAGCGATGTGCTAACGGGCGTCCTGATCGCCATCAGCGTGCCTCGCATGGAATAAGGGGAATATGACTGTTGTTTTTAATCGTCGGAAGATTCCGCAGGTGCTACCTTTTCCGGATGACTCCCTGGCCTCAGTAAGAGGACGAAGGGGATTCACATAGTAGTTGGATGCGGAGCCGGAGATGTAGTGCTCGAAGATGCAATCCAGGAGAACTATCTCCGCTTTCGAATATCGTGTGACTACTTCGTCCATATAACTCGGCTTGGTGTTGCCACTGATGGCTTTAGCCAGAATGCCAAGAGAATCTATCACTTTGTGCCAGTCCCAGACATGGTCTTTTCCGAAGAGCAGGCTTACTGAATCGGAAAGTTCCTCAGGCAGTTCTTTCTCCTGATTGAGATAACGGAGGATGGAAACTGCCAGTGAATCGAACACCTGGGCTTGCTGGTTGAGTACACGTCTGGCAGGAATGCCGCCATATCCTTCCTGCTTGGCCATGTTCATCTTCAAGTCGTAATAACGGCTGTAGGATTCGGCTACTTCCTTGGCGGTGGATCTGCCCTTGATGAAGCGGATGAACTGCATGGCGCAGAAGTCGAGGATGTCGTCCGGACTCTCGATAAGAAGAGACAGACGTTGCTCCAGATTGACTGAGAAGATGAAGCTCTTGGAATATGGCTCTACGGAAAGCTGACCAAGTTTGGTGAGTCCGGAGATAAACTGGCGAACCGTGGCACGCTGCCATTGCCACTGACGGGCAAGTTCGGAAATGGTGGCAACAAACTGACCGGGTAACAGTTGGAGGGCTCCATCGGCTCCCGGAGACTGATAGGCTCCTGAGGATGCTTTCGAAAGCAGGTCGCAGTAGGCTTCCAGCTTGCTGTAACGTTCCTCTGCTTTCGGCTTCAGAAACTCCAGCAACGAACGGTCAACACCTCTGCATCTGTCTGCTTCGGGTGTCTGTTGATTGTGATGATGAGTCATTTGAGTCATTTTTGAATTTGGAATGTAGAGCAAGTGGATATGATTCTGTGCCAGTTGCAGGTGGCACCTAATAGTAATTTCTGATAATCAGCGCGAGCAGATCCTTCGGGTTGTTGATGACCTCAGGATGGCTCTTCATGCTGAGCACTTTTCCAGATGGATAGAAGACTGCTGCCACGCTGACGGTAAAGAGGAACAAAGACATGCTGTTCATATAAGGTAAGGCGTAGCAAACCATCGAGAGCAGCAAGGTGGCGAACCACAGCCTTTTTCTCTCATGCAAAAGATGGAAGGTGCTTTCTGCGATTTTCCTGTTCAGAAGCACCAGGGTCAGGAGTGTTGACACTACGACAGAGAGATTGGGAGCCGTGACATGGCAACACCAGTTGATGAAGATAAGCATCAGCAAGACCATGTAGGCATAGAGATTTCTTGCGCTCTGAAACATGGTCATCTTCCACATAAACCGCTTCATGAATCCATATTCCTTCCTGTAGAGACAGAAAAACGCTGTCAGCAAGAGGAACGGAAAAGCGAACCGAATGAGGATTAGAATCTGTATCATATTTTCCTTTTATTTTACTTGTTTATACCTTTGTCGAGTGATTCAAGACGCTCGGCAATTCTGTTGTTTAACTGGATGTTATAACTGGGCGACATCTGGTCTATTGTCGGGTCTTTCGCCAGTTCTTCATCAGCTTCGATGAGAAGACGGAGATAAAGATCCACATTGGAATTGTGGTCTGACTTCTCTGTAGGCATGGCTTCAGACGATTTGCCATGAGGCTCTATCGGCAGCATCGTATCAGGGTCGATGTCATCTGGAAGCTGATAAGCCGTCTGAATGCTTCGCATCACGAAGATGCAGAAGACTATCATCAGTCCGACAATCGCCTTGGCCATGATGTTCAGATTGCACAACATCAGAACCAGCACCATCACCAGGATGGCTATTATATAAAAGGTATATACTTTTCGTCTAGTACTCATAATCGCTTAATTCAAGTTTGATGATTCCGAAGGATGCTTTCTCTATAATGTATTCGACATCACGTCGGGTGAGAGTGCCCTTCTCTACTCTACCCTTGGCGCTCGGATCTTTTCTACAAAGAGCTGCCAGTCCCTGGTTCAAGTCGTATTCATTGATTTTCCAGGTTCGCTTTTTTCTGAAAGAGTAATGATCTCTGTAACTCTGGAGCGAAAGTCCCTTGTAAAACAGGGGCTTCAACACTCCATCCTGCAGGATTCTCATCTCTACCAGCTGTTCTGTATCTTTAACTATTATCCATGTTCTGTATCTTTGTATGATGTCTGCAGTATGGTTGGTGATTTCCGTCATTCCGATGGATGAGCATTCGTCGATATGGGCGAGGAACGTGCGGAAATGGCGGTCTTCCTCATGCAGGAACGCCACGAGTTCTTTCCTGGATTTGATTCCGTGAGATTTTGTGCTCAGCAGAAACTTGGAGTAGTTGGCCAAGGCTCTGTGAACTTCCAGGTCATAGGCAGGCGATTGATCCAAGGTAGCGAAGAACTTGGAGGTATTTTCCTTCAAAGAGCCGAGTTCCTTGTTGTCCTTATATAAAGAGGTGTGGAGCTTCACGTAAGCCACATCACTCAAAGTACAGTTGCCTGTCATCCCCAGCAGTTCTGTGCGGATGGAGTCTGAAATCAGATCATACTTCATGGAAAGTCCACTGTGCGCATTGAACGAAGGATCCTTCCGGATGTAATTCAAGACGGTATCTCCATACTCGCGCCACTGGTTGATGTAGTCTGCAAGATGCTCTGCATCAGAGTCTGAATGCCCTTTCATTGTCTGAAAGAAAGCCTGGTATTGTTTCAACGCATCTTCAGAAGACTTGAAATCATATTGACGACTTCCACTGCATGAGGTGATCATGAGTAAGGTACATAAAAAAAGCAAGTGAAAGAATAAACTCTGCTGAGTTGTTTTTCTTTCACTTGCTTTACTTTCTTTCATTTGGTTTTTGAGACCTGTTGCTGAAGAGTTACCGAGGCAACCGACAAAACTGTTCAACTGTACTGTATTCCTATTATCCATTGGCATGTAATTGAAAATTTTGCGTGCAAAGATACAGATAAAATTCCACATTAACGACACTACAATCAGACTTTATGTTATTTTATGTTTCATACTCTTTACAGTATGATTCTTGCAGGAGTGCTCCTAATTTATAAATTAGGTTAAATCAAGTCTGCTGAACCAACAAAACCAGGCAGTATGAATCCATTTCTGAATATAATTCGTATCTTTGCAGAAGAATCGTGCCTAATGCAAGGGCTATCTTGCAATGAAAAGGCACATAACTATCAAGTTATCAGTCAATAAAACATTTTGATATGGCAAAAGTAGGCTACATCATGGCTACATCCCAGTATGACAAACTGGAAGAAGACCGCAAATGGATGAACGAGTTCGGTTGTGTAAGAATCATCGAGGAAAGTGATGATAACGAACGCCACAGACCGCTGTGGAAACAGCTGATGGCAGCATTGCAAAGAGGCGATGAACTGGTGATTCCGAAATTTTCCAACGCCTTGCGTGGCAGTCGTGAACTGGCAATATTCCTGGAATTCTGCCGGGTCAAGGTCATTCGCATCATCAGCATCCACGACCGGATTGACTCCAGCAACATCCTGTTTCCGGAAACCAAGCCATCTGACGTATTGGTAATGATGGGCTCCCTGCCCGACGAAGTCCTTGCTCTCAGGAAATCAGCAGAGCATGTAATCAAACTGCAAGAGAAGATGATTGTGTCCCTGCCTCCTGTTTCTGCCAGCAAGATGCAGAAGCTCGACAGAGAGAAGACTGTTGTGAACCTCTATGTTGCAGGACATCCGATAGACGAAATCTGGAGAGCCAGCGGATTCAGAAGCAGAAGCTCCGTATTCCGCATTCTCAACAAGCACGGAATCAAGCTCAACAGAGGCAACCACTCCGAACCTATCAAGAAAAGAGACACAAAGTAAACAAGACAAGACATTGAAGATTAGAGCATGAAGAAGATATTATTCCTACACGGATTCTTCGCCACGGGCAGCTGTCCGATGGCAAGAGCCTTGAAAGAGGCGTTTGAGGGGACGGCGGTGGTGCTGACTCCCGATCTCCCATTGCACCCAAAGGAGGCACTGAAGGAGATTCGCTCCATCATCGACTGGGAACAGCCCGACTTGCTTCTGGGCAACAGCTGCGGCTCTTTCCTCGCCCAGATGCTGGCTCCGGTGGTGGGCATTCCTGCCCTGCTGGGCAATCCGTATTTCATGATGACGGAGTTTCTGAAGGAGCGAATCGGCGAGCATGAATACAAGGCACCGAGAAGGGACGGCAATCAGCAGCTGGTGATTGACGAGGCGCTGATTGAGGAGTTTGCGGAGCTGGAAGCCGTGCAGTTTGACCATTGCAACCCCTATTATAAGGATCGTGTGTGGGGACTTTTTGGTGAGCAGGACACCCTGGCTCACTTCTCCCCTCTCTTCCTGAAGCATTACAATCAAGCCTTCCATTTCCCTGGCGGTCATACGCCTACTGAGCAGGAGGTGAAGACATGGTACGCTCCCCTTGCCCAGAAAATGCTGATGGAGTTTTCGGCAAAGGAAGAAAGATATTTCCAGCACTTTAAGGGCGACAAATATAAGTTCATCCATTCTGCCTTCGATTCCGAGACTCAGGAGCGCATGGTGGTTTACCAGGCTCTCTATGGAGACCAAGCCTATTGGGTTCGCCCCGAAAAGATGTTCTTCGGGAAAGTTACGAGGGACGGCAGAACTTTTAATCGTTTCACAGAGATAGACATAAAATAAATGATAAAGATACGTTGCGTAGTAGAACACATTACCTACCAAAATCAAGAGAATGGATATTCCGTGATGAGGGTTAAGGTCAAGGATTATTCAGACCTTGTTACCTTGGTGGGCAACCTGCTGGATGTACCAGTGGGTGCTGTACTATTGTGTAATGGTGACTGGAAAGTCGATAAGCGATACGGACGTCAATTCGTATGCGAGACGTGGGAAGAAGTGATGCCTGCAACGGTATATGGCATAGAGAAATATTTAGGAAGCGGACTGGTGAAAGGCATTGGTCCGAAGTATGCTCATCTGATAGTTGAGAGGTTCGGTACTGATACCATCGAGGTGATTGAAGATGACATCGAACGACTATATGAAGTGGCTGGCATCGGTAAGAAACGTGTAGAGAAAATCCGAGACAGTTGGGAGAAACAGAAGGACATCAAGAATGTAATGATCTTCCTGCAACAATACGGAGTAAGTACCGCTTATGCCGCCAAAATATATCGCCAGTACGGCAAGGAAAGCATCGACAACGTGAAAGAGAATCCTTATCGCCTTGCAGATGATATTTGGGGCATCGGATTTAAAACCGCTGATGGTATTGCCTCTAAGATGGGCTACGAGAAAAACGATTTGAGACGTTGCAAAAGTGGTATAGGTTACACTTTGAATGAACTTTCCAACGAAGGACATGTATATGCTATAGAAGAGCAGCTTATAGAAGCTGCCAAGAAACTGCTTGAAGCAGACGAAGAACCTATCAGACAAGCCATTTCAGAGATGATTGCTTCGGAAGATCTCATCCGTGAGAATGAAGCTATATATCTGCCTCCATTCTATCATTCTGAACGTGGAACGGCAAAGAAACTCTTGACCTTAATAAATAGTCAAGGAGCAAATAACCTCGGATTGAAGGCTGATATTAAAGCGATTGAAAAGGCCTCTGGTATAGAATATGACGAGGTTCAGATTGCTGCCATCCAACAAGCGATCCGCTCGAAAGTGATGGTACTGACTGGCGGTCCTGGTACAGGTAAGACCACAACTACGCAAGGTATTATTACTGCGTATAAAACGGCAGGAATGAGGATTTTGCTTGCAGCACCTACTGGCCGTGCGTCCAAGCGAATGAGCGAAGCTACCAATATGGAAGCCAAGACCATTCATAGACTATTGGAGTTTAATCCACAAGATGGTTACAAACGAAATGAGGAGAACCCACTGGAAGGTGATGCGCTGATTGTGGATGAGTGTTCTATGATTGACATCATATTGATGTATAATCTAATGAAGGCTATTCCCGAACACATGCGCTTGGTGCTTGTGGGTGATATTGACCAGTTGCCAAGTGTTGGAGCTGGCAATGTTTTGCGTGACATTATTGACTCCGAGAAGATTCCCGTAGTTCGACTAACCCGCATCTTCCGGCAAGCTCAATCCAGTAGAATCGTCATGAGTGCCCATGCCATCAACCAAGGGCATTATCCAGATACGAGCAACGGCAAGCAGACCGACTTCTTCTTCATCAAAAATGAAGACCCGGAACAAGTGGCTGAAGAAATAGTAAAACTTGTGAAGTATCGCTTGCCAAAGGCTTACAATCAGCCTTTAAGCAACATCCAGGTACTTACGCCGATGCAAAGAAGTGTGGTAGGTGCAGCCAACCTGAACATGATGCTACAGCAAGCACTCAATACAACTACATTGGGCATAAGCCGTGGTGGTACAACTTATAAGTTGGGCGACCGTGTGATGCAAATACGTAACAATTACGACAAGAATGTGTACAATGGTGACATCGGAACTGTAGAAAAAGTCAACATAGAAGACCGCACCCTATGTGTCAACTTTGACAACAATCTGGTGGAATATGAAGCAACGGAGCTTGATGAGCTAACATTGGCCTATGCTTCTACCATTCATAAATCGCAAGGTTCAGAATATCCGATCGTGGTAATCCCAGTTTTGATGACTCATTTTGTGATGCTTCAGCGCAGCCTCATTTACACAGGCATTACGAGAGCTAAAAAAATCTGTGTGCTTATCGGCCAGCCCAAAGCTCTCGCTTATGCAATACGTAATCTGACGGTAATCAACAGAAACACCAAATTGAAAGAACGACTGCGTGGAGAGATAGAAGCGAACAGTGATTATGGTCTCCACATCAGCAGTAGATACATACTTCCTGAGGAACAGCCAATGATGGCTGCGGAACCAGAGCCAAATCAAGACATTAGAAGTAATATTAAATGATCATATATATAGCAAGAAAGATGTATTTTTTCTGATATGGTAAAGGTGTTTAGTATAACAGATATAAAATAATAGGATAAAAATGAGAAAAGAATCAAGAGCAATGGATAGTGGGTGGGCATTGGAAGTAATGCACAAGGCTCCATATATAACAGTAAGTTTCATTGACGAAGACGGCAAGCCTTATGGCTTACCTCTTTCACTCGCATCAGATGATGATGTGAATTGGTATTTTCATGGTGCCTTGGAAGGCAAGAAGCTGGAGGCAATCAAGGCTCATCCCGAGGTTTGCCTTTCAGCCGTAACACGTTGTGCGCCTACGGTTGGTCCGAAGGACGGCAGTTTCACCCTGCAATTCAAATCAGCCATTGCATTCGGCAAGGCAGAAATCGTGACCGAGGATGCAGAGAAGATTCATGGTCTCCGACTAATCAGTGAACGTTTCCTTCCTCAACACATGGATGCTTTCGACCAGAGCATCGCCCGTTCCCTTTCACGCACGGCTGTTGTTCGCATCACGCTTACTGAGCCACCAACCGGCAAACGCAAGCAGTATGATAAGGAGGGCGTGGAAATGAAATATGGGAGAATGGAATAAACGAACATAAACATAATGATTATGAAGAAGATAAAGTTAAGCAATGGCGTGGAAATGCCGCAACTGGGATATGGTGTTTATCAGGTGGAACCTGATGAGTGTGAGCGTTGTGTGGTGGATGCTCTCAGCGTGGGCTATCGGATGATAGATACTGCACAGGCTTATCTCAACGAGGAAGCCGTGGGCAACGCATGGAAGAAAAGCGGTGTGAATCGTGATGAGATTTTCCTCGTTTCCAAGGTCTGGCATTCCAACTATGGCGAGGGACAGACCATGAAAAGCATCGATGAGAGTCTGCGCAAGCTGCAGACCGACTACATCGACCTGATGCTCCTCCACCAGCCTTACTGCGACCGCTACGGAGCTTATCGCGACTTGGAAAAAGCTTACAAGGCAGGAAAGGTTCGTGCCATCGGAGTGAGCAACTTCTTCCCTGATCATCTCATCGACCTGGCTTCAAACATGGAGATTGCACCGATGGTGAACCAGATGGAGACGCATGTGTTCAACCAGCAGCACGAGACCCGAAAATACATGAATGAGTTTGGCACCAAGCTCATGGCATGGGCTCCTTTGGCAGAAGGTCAGAACGGAATGTTTACCAACCCTACCCTCACCCAGATTGGCGAGAAATATGGCAAGACTGCTGCACAGGTAGCCTTACGCTGGCTGCTGCAGAGCGATGTAATCATCATCCCGAAGACTGTTCACAAGGAAAGAATGCAGGAGAATCTGAACCTCTTCGACTTCGAACTTGATGCTGAGGACATGCAGGCGATTGCTGCGCTCGACACCGCCCATAGTCTCTTCCTCGACCATCATAGCGGAGAAACAACCAAGCAGTTTATGGAGTGGAGAGCTGTGGTGAAACCTACAGAATAATGTGACAATCACTCCAACTAAGGCTCAATATAAAACAAAGAATTTATGACTTCATTTCAAGAAAGACTGTTCGCCATGCAGGATAAGCAGTATGCTGCTTTCCAAGCCAAACTGACACCGGGAGTGCCTATGGAGAGTTTCATAGGCATTCGTGTGCCTGTGCTCCGCAAGTTCACAAAAGAATTTACAAAGGAGAAAGAATGCGAGGATTTCCTTCAGCAGCTTCCTCACGAATACTACGATGAGAACATACTTCACGGACTCCTCATCTCCGAGGTGAAAGACTACGAAGAGTGCATTCGTCTGACAGACAGCTTCCTGCCATTCGTGGACAACTGGGCAGTTTGCGACATCATGTCTCCGAAGGTGTTTGCCAAACACAAGGAGGAGTTAATGACGAAAATCAAGACTTGGAGTAAATCATCACACGTCTATACTTGTCGCTTTGGAATAGAGACACTTATGTCTCATTACCTGGATAAAGACTTCAAGGCTGAATATCTTGAAATTCCTGCATCAGTAAGGAGCGAAGAGTATTATGTAAAGATGATGGTTGCCTGGTTCTTCGCCACCGCCCTTGCCAAGCAATGGGACGCAACGATTCCCTACATCGAGCAAAATCGTCTTGCTCCCTGGACGCACAACAAGACCATCCAGAAAGCAATCGAGAGCTACAGAATCTCGCCTGAGCAGAAGGAATATCTGCGGACATTGAAGATAAAATAAAAGGAAAAATTTAGAAAACGAATAACCATACATTGGAGAAAGAGCCTTTTTAATATCCTGTACAAAACTACCACACTTAGCAATATTTGTGGTACTTTTGTACCAAAATTAGGAGAACAATTATGGAAACAAAGAATTCATTCATATCATCTGCAAGTGTCAAAGTACAAGGACGAACAGCTTACTACAAGATGCTGGAAGCCGTTCGTCAAGGTGAACTGATTCAGGTTTGCCGTGGCGTATATGCTAACATAGACCAATTGTCAGCATGTATGGTTGATATTGAGTCTATTGTTCCCAGCGGAATCCTCTGCCTTTGGTCTGCCTGGAATATCCATCAGCTTACGACATCCATGCCGCAAGCTTATCATGTCGCTATCAAAAGGGATAGAAAAGTAAAAGTTCCTTCATTCCCAAAGATAGAGCTCCATCACTATACTTCCAACATTCTTGAAATCGGCGTGATGGAGAAAGTCATAGATGGATTTAAGGTAAAGGTATATGATGTAGAACGATGCGTATGCGATGCAGTAAAGTTCCGCAATAAGGTGGGCATTGACGTCTGTTCTGAAATCATCGATAACTATCTTTCCAGACCAGGAAGAAATATCAGTAAACTAATGGATTATGCCCGACAATTGCGTGTTGGCAACATCCTGGGAAATTATCTACAAATGAAACTGTAAGTAAAGAATAATTATGACACAAGACACATCTACATATTACGTTTGGATAGGTGGTTCATGTGATTATGGCCATAAAGAGCGAGCTGGTGGTGCTGCCGTTGTGATTGAGCATAACGGCAATATCATCAGCCGTGATGTAATCAGCGACCTTCACACTACAGAGTTCCGCATGATGTTAACCCTCATGGTGAAGGTAATGCAGGAAATACCGGAAGGTTCCGACATTCTCTTCCTGACCAACGCTGCCTATATTCAGAACTTTGACAAGACTCCAACATCAAAGTCGGCAAATCCGGACTTGATTGTCCAATGCATCGAGGAAAAGAAAAGGCACAACTCTGTTGGTGTCAAGATTGTGCAATATCACAAAAGCCCATTGCTTATAGAGACCCATGATAGGGCTACAGAAGTAATGGCTAAGACAAGGAAGGAGTTTCATCAGAAAAACAAATAAATGTTTAGGGGCGTTTTCCGGTCATTAAGGTCACGGTCATTAAGGATTTCTGGTTATTCAAGATGCCATCAACAACCCTCTAGCATATAAATAAGGTTAAATCAAGTTCGTCCTGCAAACAAAATTCATTCATTAAATCACTTTTCTGAATATTTTTTGTATTTTTGCAGATATATAGTGCCAATATGTGGTTGAACTTGGCTTATCCCATAGATTCAGGCGCATATCTATCAAATGATTAGAGCATGAAGAAACTATAAAGAATACAAAATAAACGGAATACAGAATATGGCATATTCAGACAATAATACATATAGACATATTCACTTCGCCGTTATGGCAATAGAGAGTGGAGCACGTAAATTGGGCATTTCCGGAAAGGAGATGCACGACCGCCTGCTGAAGCAGGGACTGATTCATCGTAGGCTGATTAAACGGTATGAAGACCTTCATACACAAAGCCTTGACTGGGTGGCAGACGACATTAGTGAAACTTTATTAAACTGGGAGAAAGAAGTATGATAACACTATATCATGGCTCTTATATACAAGTTGGTAAACCACTTGTAAAATTAGGAAGAAAGAAGGTGGACTTTGGGCAAGGTTTCTACCTTACCAAATTGCGCCAACAGGCTTCCTCATGGGCAAAAACTATTGCAGAGAGAAAAGGACGCAACGCCCTACCGACTTTATCTATATATTCATTTGATTATGACGCAGTAAAGAATAAGGATTATCGCATTAAAATCTTCGACAGTTACAACCTTGAATGGCTGGAATATGTTGTAGATTGCCGCAAAGGAGGTACAAAGCAAACCATGTATGACATCGTGGAAGGTGGTGTTGCCAACGATAATGTCATTGATACAGTAGAAGACTACGAGAACAATGTCATTACAGCCGAGCAAGCCCTAGGACAATTGAAATACAAGGCTGTAAATCATCAACTCTGCATATTGAACCAAGAGATTGTTGACAACTATCTGTCGTTTATTTCGTCAGAACAAATAGAAAAGGAGGATTGACTATGAGGGATTCTGTATTATGGCGCAAACAAAGCCGAATAATAATGATGCTGGCAGAAACTCTGCATATTGATGCAGAAAGGGCACTCAACTTGTTTTACACTACTAAGGTGTACCAGCAACTGTCTGACCCCAAATATGGCTTACAGCTTATGAGCGATGATTATATTCTTGAAAATCTCATAGAAGAACTGAGGGAAACCCAATAACTTCAAAAATGGAGGCTTAATGTAAGAAGTTACGGAGAATATGAATTATCTCCGTAACTTTTTACATTTTCATCTTATATGTTTTTGGGAGCATTTCACTCCAAAACTATACAGTATTAGAAGTCACATGTATCTGGGTCTGAACCAATTCTGTCAGTTTTCAGCGATGCGATTTCAAGCATTTCCTGCTGAGAGAGTTCAAAGTCGAATACATCGAAGTTTTCCTTGATTCGGCTTGGAGTAACCGACTTCACCAATGGCAGCACGCCTGTCTGCATCACCCAACGGATGACTACCTGAGCCACGCTCTTGCCATGGTTGGCAGCAATTGACTTCAAGAGAGGATTATCCAAGACATTGCCTCTTCCCAATGGGCTCCATGCTTCCACGAGAATGTTGTTCTTCTGGCAGAACTCCACGCACTCCTTCTGGGTGAATCCAGGATGATACTCTATCTGGTCAACCATCGGACAGATGTTTGCCTTCGCCATTACTGGCTCTGCATGATGCTGCATGAAGTTGGAAAGACCGATGCTGCGAATCAAGCCCTCTTCATGCAGACGCTCCATCGCTTTCCAAGTATCTGCATTCAGCTGATTTGCATCCTTGCCAAACTGCAACTCGTTGGCTGGCCAGTGAATGAGATAGAGGTCGAGATAATCAAGCCCTAAATCGCTCAATGTCTTATCGAACGCCTTCAAGGTCTTGTCGTAACCACGCTCCGTGTTCCAAACCTTGCTGGTAACAAAGAGATTCTCACGCTTGATTCCACTTTCCTTGATTCCCTCGCCCACGCTCTTCTCATTTTTATAGATAGCAGCGGTGTCGATGTGGGTGTAGCCGGCAGCGATGGCAGCTTTCACAGCTTCAACGCAGGTTGCTCCATCAGGAGTGAGAAACGTTCCGAAGCCCGGTGTAGGAATCTTCACTCCATTATTCAATAATATTTCCTTTTCCATAATTAAACTAATCTTTTAAATTTCAACTATTCTTTTGACGGTGCAAAGTTACTGACTTTTTCGCATAACAAAGTTCTGTATGTTTGCAATATCATAGAGTATCTTTGCAATTTTGGCCATCACTTAGCAGTCCCATTGATTTCCCTTCGATATTCAGCAGGAGCAAGATGGATGGTGCGCAACCATTCAAAGTAGTACCATTCCGTAAAACCCTCACAATAGATTTTGACGGTATATTCAAGCGGTCTCTGTTCCATGTTAACCTCCTTTCTTATTCGTCAATAAATATACTGCCCAACTGAGGCTTTGCTCCCAACTTACCTGCTCTGTAAGCATTGAGGATGGACACTTCCTTATGGAGACCGAAATCTTTGGCACGATAAATCTCTGTCGCTCCCGATTCGTTTTTGCTGGCAAAATTCACCATATCCCTGCGGATAAAATCCTCGTCAAGAAGCATAAGACTATGAGTAGAGAATATCAATTGTGCCCGGTCTGAATTTACAAGGAATGTCTTGATAATATGGGTGAACAGGTCGTAATGCAGCGAGTTCTCCAACTCATCACACAGCAATGTCTGATTGTTTTTGATAAGTGTAAATAGCAATGCCGACAAACCGTACATACGGTTGGTACCTTCCGATTCCACCATATTAGAAAGACTTCCCGTATAAAAAGGAGTCTTGTGGGTGAAGAACAATTCTTCTGTAGATATGCTCTTGTCCTGTGGTTCCGAGATATGTAAGATTTTTGCTATCTTTCTGAACTTCTCCATTGCTTCCTCAGAAACCTCACCTTTTTCTTCCTTGATGTATATGTCGGAAATGTTGAAATCAGCCTTTTCAAACATCTCGCAGATAAACTTCTTGCTATCAGCATCCAATCTTACCACATCGTTAGCTAACTGTCCAAGATTATCATTCTTGCTGAGCAAAGGCATGAACTCGCTTTCAAAATAATTGAAGACTTTGTCAAGTTCAACATTCTTTTCAACGTTTGCATTCTTATAGGTCGTGAGTACCGTAGCATTGGAAATGCAATTTGACTCTATGAATAGTTTCTGTGTTGCAGACAACTTCAGCAACGGTCCGAAAGAAATTGAAGAATTGCTCTTGTCCTCATTCCAGGTACGCTCATAAAAGAGCGCACGGCGGTTATTGGGATAGAAGTACAGTTCTTCCTTATAAATCTTTTGGTTGTTCAAGACAACGGTATATTCATATCTGACACCACCAATATAGAAAATCAATTCAAATGATGAGTTTTGGTTTCGGCTATCCTCATCCATCATGAATGGTGTCAGTCCTGTACCTGTACCAGGTTTCTTGGAACGACTTGCAACCAAATAAAAAATGAACCAAGCCAAAGCTTTGAGGATGTTGCTCTTGCCAGATGCGTTTGGTCCGTAAACAACACCCAATTTGGAAATGCGAACACCTTTTATTTTAACAACAGCGTAGTCTTCATACGTTTTGTCAGCAGAAGCCGTAAAATCCAGCGTCTGCTCTTCTCTTATAGAAAGGAAATTCTTTACTTTAAATTGTAATATCATATCTTTCGTGCTTAAATTCGTAATTCTTTTGCAAAAATACAAAGAAAAGATGAGATATGCAGTTTTTCAGCATTAAATTTAAGAATATTTTTCAGAAAATCCGACATAGTAAAGAAATAACCCTTTCCAGCATCGCAGATAAGGAAAACAGACGCATTTCATTGACAGGTCGTAGCCCATTAGTGTCCCGTAAAAATCGGGACACTAATGAGTTCAAAAGGGAAACAGACATTCTTTCGCCATGCTCGTATAGGTCATTGAGAAATAGTACACAAAACTATTGAGACCAATCCTTTTATCGGTCTCGTCTGAAATCGTTGCGTCCGTCTCCATGCCACCATGCGCCCAGGAAGGCGAGGATGGCACGGAGAACGATGTAGATAACGATGATGTCAACAAATTCATTCATAAGCTTGATATTTAGCGAGTTATTCAATATATATTTACCACCGGAATGCCCAAACAGTTGGCTTTTTTGAAAGTGTAGTAGGTTCCACCCTTCTCTCTCCCATCATAGAAGGCAATGAGAAGGGACGCATTCTCAACCATAAACTCATCTCGGTCGAGAAAACATCGGGTGTAATAGTATTCTGAAAGGATGATCACCTCATCTGCAGAAGCCATCAATCCATCATAAACCATCCTGTCGCCGGGCTTGAACCTATCTGCCTGACCTCTGAAAGGAATGGCTGCGGTAAGCGTCATTCCTGGGCAGGAAGGTTTCAGCGACAGCACAATCTGGGCTGCCATCAAGTCAATACCGATGGCGAATCCCGAAATAAAATTGCTGATGCCATGCTCGTAAGCTTCGAGGATGGCTTTGGTCAATCGCTCTCTTATGACCTCCTGCTGCGAAAAGTTGTAAAAGCGATGACCTGTAAAGGCTGCCGAAACAGCCTTGTCAAACTTTGTCATGTTCTTTCTTTTCATTGTTGTACGTATTTATATGATGTCTTGCCGAGGAAAATGCCGTTTGTTACGTGCGCCCCGACTTGTTCTAATTGTGCGGTGTAGGCACAGAATGAAGTGCCGGTAGTGACCACATCGTCCCAAATGCAGACTATCTTGTTTTTGAAGAAGTTCGCATCCACCTCAATATTATTCTTTTCCTTCAAGCGCTTTGCTCGCTCTTCCTTTTTGACCTTTGTGCCATGAACTGCGGTACGTTCGCCAACAACCTTGACATGGGAAAAGCCGTTGATTGCTCCTGAAAACTTGCAGACAAGTTCAGAAAAGTTCTTGTTGCGTGCCTCGTTACGCTCCTGGCTGCTTGCAGGAACGCAAGAGAAGACAACGCTGCGAACCTTGCGACCAAACTTCTTGACAAGCATCTTTGCCACGCACTTCGCCACATCAGCATAGTTTCGACCATCCTTGAAATCATAGATAACCTGGCGGTCGAAGAAAGCATCCATACCGATGTTCTTGATACGTACCGGATAATAGCGCAAAAAGCTGCTCAACTCCTTATCCTCTTGTCCCTTGATGTAAACCTGTACCATGTTCATAGCTTTAATTGTTGTTACTTGGCAGGTAGCAGCCATCAGCTACTACCCACCATGAAAAATGTTTTCAATCGTAAAGTCTGTTGAGGAAAGACAGCAACTCTCTGTCGAAGATTTCAGAAAGCTGACATGGCTGGAATGGCTTTCTCTGCTCCACTCTGACCTTGCCGAGTCCGAACTTGGTAGCGTCCAACTCCACGCTTGCCATTTCATTGGCAGAAATGTAGCTGTATTCAGTCTCAGCCAGACCTACAACGATGCCAAAGAGCACAAAATCATCATTCTCTCGCTGTCCTTCAAGAATGTACCATCGAGCGTTGCCGATGAAAAACACTGCGATGCAAACTGCATCCTTCTTCTTGCTATCCTGGGAATAGAGCGGATAGTCCTGCATTGCCTTCTCCAATTCTGGAGTAATCAGGCGGTTGTTGAAATCTTTTGCCATAGTCTCTAAATTTTTTCTCCCTTTCGTTAAGTCCTTTCGGACTTGGGATCGGGAAGCTTTTTCTGCTTTTCAAAGTGCGTACAAGGCAATAAGGCAAGTCTGATGGGAAGAATACTCTTTTGCATGTTACATGGAAAAGGAAGATTGTTACCGAATCACGACTTGCTATTTGCCAAATACGAGATAACTTTGCAGAAAAAGAATCCCGAAATCCCAAAGACGATACGGAATCAAAGCCTTCTGGTTTCAGTAAGAAGAAAAAGTATAACAGGGAATGACTGCAGGGATAGAAAAGCTGGGTGGGAATAGTCCAAGCAAGTATCAACAGTTTAAAAAGCCAGCGTGTTGATCCTTCGTAAGTCGATAAAATCGGCCTGCGAAAGAACAACACCCTGGCTAACTGTTCATGCTTACTGGACTATGGCGTGGGCGAAGATTATAAAGAAGAAAAGCCGAAAGATTTATAAGGAAAGACAGAATGCTTATAAAGAGGAATACCAGGATATTATAAAAAGGTGGAAGGGAGGGAAAATGAAGGTTGATGCTGTGAGCCAGTGCCCTTCTCGACGAATGGACATGCAGTAGTGTCAAACTGATTAAGTGGGAATCGCTTGCGTCCCACCTACTCAGTTTGTAAGATACCGCATGTCGTTTCGTGGGCACCTTCCGACTGAGGGGCTTTGCACTTACGTCATGCTCTGCTGACATAAATGCAAAGTCTATCAGGTGGAACTCCAGTAGCATCCTTCATGGTGTGGGGCGAAGCATTATCAAGATGTTTACAAAAATGCAAATCTATAAAGGCCTGCTACTCATCATGGTATGAGGGTTTCAAGCTGTATTCATGTGTACACGTACACACCTATCCATGTATATATGTATTCACGTCCACATGAATACATTTTAAAAGAGGAAGACCAGGATATTATAATAAGGTGGAAGGGAGGGAAAATGAAGGACGATGCTGTGAGCCAGTGCCCTTCTTGACGAATGGACATGCAGTAGTGTCAAACTGAGTAGGTGGGAATCGCTTGCGTCCCACCTACTCAGTTTGTAAGCTACCGGATGTTGTTTCGTGGGCACCTTCCGACTGAGGGACTTTGCACTTACGTCATGCTCTGCTGACATAAATGCAAAGTCTATCAGGTGGAACTCCAGTAACATCCTTCATGGTGTGGGGCGAAGCATTATCAGGGAAAATCAGCCGATTATCACTATAAGAACAGCTCTTTTTGGTTTAAATCCGCATGTTTATACCATTTTTTTGCTGCTACGCAAAAAGATTTCGCACTATTTTTGTATCTTTGCAGCCGAATTAGACAAATAAAAAAGTAAAAATATAAAAATCCTATACGGAAATGAATTTAAATATGCACATAACATCACAATCATTCGTTCAGAGCTATCGACGCTTTGAGCGGAATAGTTATGTACATACATCAACTACATCAGATACAGCCGGTATAGGATTTCCACATCATTATTCGCATAGTTATTTCTATCGGGTATCGTAACAGCGTGCCCCACAGAGAACAAAGATAACACGAAAGAGTTGGAGTTTCCTTGCCGGGAGAATCCAACTTTTTCTTTTTAGTCAACTACTTGCATCTGCTCTGACATGGCGAGAAAAAGCTGGATGAAATCCAACCATTTTTTACGCTTAAAATGAAAGAACTATGCCAGCAAATAAGAATGCCTTAATAAGGTACAAAACTATAGACAACTGTTTGAGAAACAGATACAGAAGATGGACTCTCGAAGATCTCGTGGAGGCATGTAGCGACGCTCTCTACGACATGGAGGGAATCACCAAAGGAGTATGCGCCAGAACTGTTCAGATGGATATACAGATTATGAGATCTGACAAACTGGGCTACAATGCTCCTATAGAGGTTTATGATAGAATATACTACAGATACGCTGATCCAGACTACTCTATCACCGAAATGCCTTTATCCATAGAGGACTGCAAGCTGATAAAGAAGGCTATCATTCTTCTTGAAAACAAAAAGGATAAGAACAACGAAGACACCATCCAGGTGCTCAACAAGGTACAGGACAGACTCAAATCTATTCTGAACTTTGTGTAAGGATAAAGGAGGAAAATTATGAACGAACATCAACGAGACATCGTCTTACAAGAAAGCTAAAAGGCTTCTTTTCAAGCTAAACTGCCTGAAGAGAAGCCTTTCTTATGTGGAGCTTCAAGTAGGATTCGAACCTACGACCTGCTCATTACAAGTGAGCTGCACTACCACTGTGCTATTGAAGCATTTGGGAGTTTGATGGGGATCGAACCCACGACCACCAGAGCCACAACCTGGCACTCTACCAACTGAGCTACAAACTCCATATAAACTCCAGATGGATTCGAACCACCACCTCCAGATCTGAAATCTGGTATGCTACCAATTACACCATGGAGTTGTTTCTTAACTTGTCGCCCCAGAAGGAATCGAACCTTCGCTAACAGGACCAAAACCCGTTGTGCTACCATTATACCATAGGGCAAGTTGAGTTCGGGAGGTAGGACTCGAACCTACGAAGTCATCAGACAGCGGATTTACAGTCCACCCTCGTTGCCACTGGAGCACTCCCGAATTTTCAAGTGGAGCCTCGTGGAGTCGAACCACGTTCTCGGGATTTTCAGTCCCGCGCATACACCAAGTCTGCCAAGGCTCCTTACTGATGTTGCCCCAGATGGAATAGAACCACCTCTTGCAGATCCAGAATCTGCCGCACTACCGTTATGCGATAGGGCAAGTTTGCGGAGGCTAAAGGATTCGAACCTTTGAGACGTTGCCGCCTGCCGGTTTTCAAGACCGGTGCAATAGACCAACTCTGCCAAACCTCCAATATTGTGACTCGTGAGAGACTCGAACTCCCGACACCGACGTTCGTAGCGTCGTGCTCTGATCCAACTGAGCTAACGAGCCAATGTGCGGAAGCAGAAGGATTCGAACCTTCGGAACCTTTCGGTTCGGCACGTTAGCAGTGTGCTGGTTTAAGCCGCTCACCCATACTTCCTTGTTTTGACGATGCAAAGGTAGAAAGGGAGAGTGAAGTCTTTTTTCGTAGCAAGAAAAAAGTTTCAAAAAAGTTGTTTTTTGAACGATTTTTCCAGAAAAAGGCTTTTAAAAAACTCTTTTTCGGCATTTTACGGCTTTTGAATGTGTATTCATGTACACACCTATACATATATACATGTATTCACGTCCACATGACCAACTACAATGAAAGTTGTATTTTCTAATTGCGTCCACAGTGCAGACGCAATTGAAAAGTTGCTATTTTTGCATCGAAGTATTCACATACGAATATCTGCGTACAAAAACAGCAACTTTCTTTTGTAGGATTTTCAACGATTAAATTACCTCTGACGCACTACCAAAACCGTTTTAGCCCCGTATTTGTAATTTTATTGCAATTTTCGAGGGTTAAACCACGTTTTATATATGTTTGAGGCTTTTACAAAAAACTCTTACTTTCTATCACTCGAAATGTCGGATGAACCATTTAAAAGATTAATAAAACCTTTCAATTCTTTTAAGAATCTTGAAGCAGAATTTTCGCTTTCTTCTTTCATAGATAACAGATCTGTTTTAATGTAATCTTCTATTAAATCTAAATACATTTTTTTTCGCTTTTTCTTTGTTTCTATATCAAAATCTTCTGTTTTTTCAAATTTAGCAATATCATATTGTCCTACTGAAAATTCTTTCATATTCTTCCTAAATTGGTCTTCTGAATTTTTAATTTGGTTAGATTTCAAATAAGGAAAGAATACTATTAATTCTTTACGCATATCCGTATAATTTTTGTATGATAGCCCCTCATCTGTATTAAAAAAAATAAGTTTATCCAAATCATCTACGCAAGCACTGCATAAAAAAAAGAATAAATGCTTGGTTTTTGCATCATTTCTCATCATGTTTAACTGAAATTCATCTATATTATTAGTACAATCTATTTTTGTATGCCAAGTATAAATATTGTATTTATCTTTATGTAAGATTTTAAATGTTTCAAAGAGACACAACAGTTTTGATAACTTCTCATAATAAGGTTTTCCTTCTACTTCACTAATCTCAGGTATTACAGTTTCCAAATTTTGAAGTTTAGAAGACTTAAGTCCTGCAGCATACATTTTATTAACCATATTTACCAGTTTCTCACTCTTAGAAGAAAGTAAAGTTCTAGGAATCTCAATGTGTTTCATAAGAAATAACATATCAGAAGGCTGTAAATAAATTGAATGTCTAGAAGCTTCATTTCTTATAAGTTCACTAGCTTTTTGAATAATTGACTTTAAATTAGTACGTTTTAAATTATTTAAACGATAAGCTGGCTCTAACTCATATGCATCACCACATATTTCTTCTATATTATTAAAATACAAATCACAATAAACGTTACTTGAAGAGATTTCTCCCTCGCTATATATACATATTCTTTTAAATACATCATTAAAAGATAGGCATTCTTTCCAATTAACTTTATAGCTATCTTGATATAAGGGAACTCCTTGAAGCCCATGCGTATACTTCTCTTTAATAAATGCTTTCAATAGTCTATTAACCATAATATGAAGTGTGAAAAAGGAAGGACGAAGGGTAAGAGATGTAACATTATGAAATAAAACATCATTGTCATTCATACCTGATTGAAATTTATCCTTAATACTACTATAATCCTTTATATTGTAAAAATATGAAACAGACATGTCATTTTTTACAAAAGAAAAAGTTACATGTACACTTTGTTTAACATCTAGCTTATAAGCTATACTACATTTAGCAAATTCTGTGATTTTCCATGAAAAGCCAAGTAATAGGAAGAGATATTGCCGTACCTCATTTGAATATGAATTAACTTTATCAGATGACATATATGAATACTCAAGCATTTTATTAGGAATTACAAAAATTATTTTATCTTTATTAATCTTATCAAACAGTTCCTGTTTTAAATTACTGAATGTGTTTTCATTTTTCATATATGCACTTAAATCTACAACAAACAATGTATCATCATCGGAGTACGTATTTGAAGCTATAACCTTCTGCCCTATACAGCAAGAATATATAGAGAATAAATAATACTCAAACAAACGGTGATCTCCGTAAGACATGAGAGAGTACTCAATATTTGAATTAAAAGAATAATCAGCAAGATTGGCATTATAAAAACTAGTTTCTAGCCTTTTACAATTAACCAACTCCATATACCGCTCAATCTCTATAAGAATCTCTTTATCTACAAATGAATTTTGAAATGAAACAATATAGTTTTGAATTTCAGCATAGCCAATGGTATCTGGGACCATGTTAATAAGGACTTTTAAACTTTCCTCATCTATACCAACAAAATTACCATGCAAAACTTCATGAAAAAAGTCCTGCATAGAACAACTTATATTTGCTTTTAAAGCTAATACATATACAACGATAGAATGTAAAATTGTCAAGTATGTACCTTCACCCCACAACTTTTTCAACCTATCACATTGTTTATTCAACAAACAATGTGCTTTATCTTCTATTCTAATTATTTCTTCCATTTTTCGTGCAAAAATAAGAAAAAAAAATGTAATCTGCAAATATTAGTTATAATTTTCCGCGCGGTTTTATGATAATTAACAATATGTTTGGAGCCATTAATTATTTTCTATAATTTTGCACCCAGAACGAATAACCAGAATGGTGTTGGTGAAAGGTTCTTAACATAGAAAATTATGAATATATAGAATTATACATTAAGGTCTTACGACTTCTCACACTCGGTAAAGGTGGAACTTGTCTGGGTTGGTGTGGAATAAGTCTGGCATATACAATATAGGTATAGGCTCTCTGGCTAAAATCTGCTCAACCATAGGTATTTCCACCACCTTACCGAAGCAGGTTCCAGAGAGCCTTCTTTCGGTTTAATTATTGAATAAATTAAAAAGTAAAGATTATGGGAAAAATATCAACCATTTTTAGCATCATAGGAGTGATATCGGCATTAGACATTATCACTTTCATATTACGATCAGCAGGAAGGGCCAACAACCTCACCTACTATATTTGCAGACCACTTTGGGGATTTCTGGAGCTATCAATGTTCAAGGGACTCCTAGGCCGCATTATAGAGGTCATTATAGCAACTTTTTGCATTCATCATTTTATAATAAACTTTATACAATGAGTAACATTAACTATACATGGAGCAGAGCTCCAAACAACAAGAATGAAGTAAGCTATGGCAAAGAGCCTGATAGAGTATATCTGCTGTATCATTCGCTAAGAAGAATGAGCAAGAAATACCATCAAACCTCTAGCCTTTATAAGCTGAAAGGTAAAGGTGGTTCATATAGAGCCACTATCATTCAAGAGAATATCATAGAGACATTCCTTGAGCAATTAAACATTAAGTGCAACTCTTTAAACATAAATATTATGTGTAAATTTCAAAAATTTATAGGTGAAATCACCAACTATACAAACAATGTATATACTATAACTGTAGGAGACAAGTCTGTCACTATCCCTTACTCTGTAATGCACAAATATCCAGTGTTTCCTACCAGCATGATGGAATCAGGTCATCTCAAGATTGGAGGTAACATCCATCTAGTCAAAAAGGATGAGCAAACATTCTATCCTGACCACGAGACCTATGGTATTAGTAATTCACAGGAACAAATACACTATGTGGATGGCTTCTATCTACTCAAGGATGCAAAACCATTAAAATTAGAATGTAGCTTCAATGAACTTCTTAGCAAACTGAGCAACATAATGCCATCCATACCGGAAGGCAAACGAAATGAAGTACTTCAGATTCTCGTGAATCAAGATCTCAGAGATGAGGAAAAACAAAGTAGGCTAACAAGCCTTGTTGCCTTTCCTTTGGACTTCGAAGAATCTGAAACACTTGAGAAAAAAAAGAGTATTTTCACGCCAGCGAATAGATCCAAGGATGAAAATGCCCAACCAAAGGAGATTGTTGAAAGTATTGTTGCCATGTGTAATACAAGTGAGCAAAAGCCTTGCAAACTTATTATAGGGATTGATGATAAGACAAACCTGACCAATAAGCTCCAAGACGAGATTGCAACTAGATACCCCAACATGGACTCTATTGATGAATTTCAGAATACGTTTCTGATACCTTTCATCAAGTCTTACACTTACAATAATCCGCTTCTTCTTTCATCGTTGAAGTATAATTGGTATAGTTATCATGGGGACTTGGTTCTAATAATAGACATCAATTACAAGGGAGCACCCATCGTATGCAAAGGCGGTATACTTCCATACAGGTGTGGTTCATCGAAGCACTGTGTAGAAGGCCCAGATATGGTCAGTATGATTGTAAAACTTTCAGAGAATATTGATTAACAATAAAAAATAGGAGACAGAATTATGGCAAAATGCAGTTATTGTAACAAGAAGCTAAACTTCTTGACCAAGTATGTATGCAATGAGTGTGGTAAAGTCATGTGTGGAAAATGCTTAACCAAAGTAGACTACGATTCAAATGCAGACGATTTACTTCATAGAGTAGATTCTTCATATACCTCACCCAAATACTCGCTATGGAAGGAAGCTCATTATCTCTGTAAATCATGTGCAAAAAGCTATCAGCAGAAAATGGCGAACATGATAAAGGCTATAGAAAATAATGAGGACGTTAAAATTGTTTCTAGTAACTATCAAGGAAACAGGTTTGACCATCTGACCAAGATTCAACATGTTGAAACCTATGCATACCGGGAAAAGTCTGATGCCGAAGATGATTTAAAGGCAATGGCAAAATATTTAGGTTGCACACATGTCTTGAACGTAGAATGGGAAAGAACCGAAGATGAAGAAAAAGGTCCCAAAGGTGGAACTCATATTTTTTCCAGATGGTCAGCTTGTGGCGATGTTTCAAAATAATTACTCACTTAAAGCATAAATGTATGAATCAAAAGGTAACAAACAAATATCTCTCAGGAACTGCAATTATAGCAGTTCCTCAGGAAGAGATTGAAACAATTCTAAAACATAATTTCCATTGTTTCAAAGATGCCGCAAAACCCAGAGAAGAAACACATGTTTTCATGCATAGGTTCTTTGAATACCTTAAGAAGAAAAAACAGATAACACGTTCTTCGAAGATATGTCTAATCATATACATTCCACAGAAAAGAAACTTCTCAAAGGAAGAATACTCAGAGTTAAACGATTTCTTCTGCTCTTGGATTCACAACTTTGAATTATCTTGGGGAATATATGAAACTGGGAATTTGAATAAGATGGAAATAACAATATTTACAAACGAGACAAAAAATGAAAGATTATCAAAGCACGAACAATCAAATTCTTGAAGAAATGAAACAAGAAATAATCAACAGAACGGTTACAGACAACATGCCAGAAAGCAAGTTGCAAGAAATCCGACAGCAAGTAGAGGATTCTTTCTGCTTCGACGGTATCATGTTCAAAGGGGAACTACACCAAAACGAGATGGGAGATATTGTTAGAATATCGTCCAAGAAAGACAATATACTTTGGGCAAACAACTTGAATAAAAACGTTTTGTTTATCACCAAAGAGCCAAACCTATCAGGAGGCTGCGCATGGGACCAAAGATGTGATTCTTTCAGAAAAAGAGGTAGTACTATTGAACATCCTATGTTAATAGGGCATTCTCTTGACAAAAGAATAGCCTATATCATTTACGGTCTGAAATCTGTATTGGATACTCCATCGAAGTTCATAGAGTTTGAAAATATACCGAATGAAAACATATTGGAGACTATAGACCAATACCCTTTTGCCCGAATTAACTTGAAGAAAACTGGAGGTTCTGGTAAGGCAAATGATAAAATAGTTCTAGCAGAAGCAGAAGTCTATAAAGACTATCTGAAAAGACAAATTGAGAATATTAATCCGAAAATTATCATTTGCTGTTCCAATAGCAGAAACAAGAATATGATATTAGAAGAGTTTCTCAATTCAAACGGCTACAATTTTGAATGGACAGAAGTAGAAGGAATTTGGATAGACAAATCTCGAAACATTCTTGCTATCGACTCTTATCACTTATCCTATTACGGAATATACAATAAAAAGGAGAACAAAAGGTATGATGACAAGACATTTTACAATGACGTAGTCAAACGCCTTTACGAGTATTTGTTACGCCATCCTAACTTTATTTCAAAAGAATAGATAACTTCATAAAATGCCAGCTCTAAAGGTTATGCTATAAGCTAGCCTTTAGAGGTCGGTAAATATAACAAACAAAACAATGAAACAAGAAAAAAAAATTAGCGTTGCATTAGTAATTGCTCTAATAGCATTAGCTGTAACATTTAAGTGCATAGAACTAAAGTACAGCGATTTGCCCATAGGGTTAAGTATCAAGGAAAAATTGTTGTTTTGCTGGAGTCAGCCTTTTAATAAGTACAGTGCTTTCTGCATAGGAAGCTATAGCGTTTTTGAAAGTGCAATACTCTATTGTTACTTTAGTATCAAAAAGTATATACTAATTAAAAGCAAACAATGAACACAAAAAAATATCAATTATCAAAATAAACTTTTAAATTATGGCAAGAACTAAACGTAAGATTTTAATATCTTTGGCAATCTCCGTGGTGGCAATCATAGCAACCATCACATATTGCACGATGAACAAGTACTTCAGCTTAATACAACAAGCCCATCGTTACGAATATGAAGAAAGACAGAGTATTTGGAATATCTCCAGAAAATTATCAGCAAAAAAAATGCTTTCTGATATGACCATTCTATCCAGAGGAGACTCTGTTTTAGTCTGTAAGATAAATCGTATAACACTTCAAGAATACCATGACTTCGTAAACGACAAAGCTGTTCCAAGAAGAACAACATGGATAAGAATAAGAGAAGTCTACATGGAAAGCCTGATTAACGGGGAAAGTTGGATAGTAAAAAGAGCCGCAAGTTCAACATTTACCTCCTATATATTCTGGAGCAAGACAAAATGGAATGAACAAAAGGACTCTACAATTCACTACCAAGAAGAAAAAAAGTCTTTTAGAGAAATTGAGCTGGACAAAGAATACCCGAATTTCAGTAAGCCAAATGAGAAGGAGTTCAAAAAATGGGAAAACACTTATAAATCATTATTCTCTTTCACAAAGGATTCTGGAAAGTGGATTCTATCATATAACAGAGAATACTTCAAAAACCCATATGTAAGCACAAGACAACGTGGTATAGTCTTTCCTTTTTAAAAGCACAGAGAAATGAAACAAGTTATTGAAACTATCGTCAATCTTATATTCCAGGGAACGGAAGACGTAAGCAAAAAAGAGATGTTGATCACAGGATTTGCAGTTTGCATTTTGATAACAAACATCATATGTCTAATCAAAGAGGTTTGGATTATTATATAGAGTATAATAAGAGGGCGTATTTAAGGCAGAATGGTACGCCCTCTTTTTTTATATATATTATTAAGCATCAGGGTTCTGCTCTATACGAGCATTTTTAATGGCTTCTTCCAAGCGGTAAGCATGTAAAGCTTCGTCCACGTCACTCTCAAATGCGTCACGTTTCGGAGTACCAACTTTTCCAAAGTGCTTGTCAAGCACATCATCCAATGGAGTAAGATTCATCTGTCCCATATATTTATAATTTATGTACGAAGATAAGTAAATTGTTTCATAATAAGCTAAATAGTGAGATTAGATATGATAGGAATAGCATCAAAGCGTCCCTGCAGATAAGCCTTCTCCATATCCAGCGTGTCCCGGAAATCCTTGAAATCAAACAGAGAATATAGATCACTGCTTCCATCCTCTCGCTTATTCACGAAATACACCTGATCCCTTCGCTGGAAATCGGTGTTCAGCAAATGGGTGTTATGAGTGGTGTAGATGAGCTGGGCATGGTCGCAATGATTGAACATACCTATCACAAATTCCACAAGCTGGGTATGAAGGCTGTTATCTATCTCATCGACAAGGAGCATCTTTCCTTCATGGATAATACCAATCATCCTCACCATCATCCGGAACAAAGTCTTGGTTCCCTCCGACTCTTCCGTCTCGAAATCAAACGCAACGGAAGGGTTGGTACGATGAAACGTCGTGATGGCATTGTTCTGAATCTTGAAGTCAATGATGTCGCTATCTGCCGTTCTCAACACCTCCAGCATCTGCTCCTTTCGTTCCTTGAACAAATTATCCAGAGAATCAATGTTAGCCACCTGATAATCAAGTACGATGTCATTGCAGAAGAACAGAAAAATCTTTTGGGCTATTTCCCTGTCCATCTGACTGGCACGAGAAATATAGAGTGTCTTCTTCGATGTATTGTCAGCTACATCGAAAGGACGCTTGATGACAGTCTTAAACTCATAGATGTCTTTCTTCTCTGTTCCTCTACTTTCATCACGGCTGAATACCAGCGACTTGCGACCATTCGGATAATAGTACAAAGTCTCGGTGATGATTTCATCATGGAAAAAGGAGAAGGAATACTCATACTCTACTCCATTCAGCAGGAAACGGATGTAGAAAGAGCTTGGCTTGTTGGCATAATCCTCAAACTTGAAAGGTGAGATGGCAAACCTGGTGTCAACATTATAATTATGTGATGAACGAACCATGTTCACACAAGCTCTGATGGCTTTAATCACATTGCTTTTACCCGAAGCGTTGGCTCCAAATAAGGCAACGCTCTTCAACATCTGTTCTCCATCCACAGAAAACAGATTACCTTCAAGCTCCCTTGCCTTCTTTGTCTGAATCTTGGCAGCCTGCAAGTCCAAAGTCACCTCGTCTCGAAACGAGAACATATTGCTTAAACGCATCTCTAAAACCATTTTAACCTCGATATTTGTAATTTGATTGCAAATATAAGGAATAAAACTTGTTTTTATATCCATCAGACGTTATTTTTATTATTATTTAGCACAACAAAGAGCAGGATGCTCCTTCAAGCACGCACAGACATCTAAAACTACCACCACCAGAGCACGAAGTTCTGATGGTGGAAATCTTATTTTTCCCAATCAATAAACCAATGAATAGTTCACATTGAAATAGGAATCTGAAACCTTCATGGTTGTAATCACCATGGATTTGTCCTGGTTGGTGAAGCAGTACTGCAGGCTGGCTTCATCGGCTGAAACAAGCGTGTAGTGCTTCTTCAGATAGTCAATGACAAGCCCACGGTTCACACTTCGCTCCGTATCTATGACAGAATAAAGCGAACCGTCAAGACGGGAGAAACTGTAAAGGACGCCTTCACTACCCTGCCCAGTCATAAAGGTCAACTGGATGTTGTCGCCGGAAGTCTCAGCTACCTGGCGGTAACGCTTCATGGATTGAGCCATATAGCTCTTGACCTCATCCACATTTGCACCCATGATATGGTAAGGCTCTGTCCAAACGTCCAGTTTTGTTTCCGGACTCTCGACCTCCTCCATCGGGTCATCATTGCCGCAAGAGGTGAATACTACTGGTGAAGCCATCATCATCAGAAGGATGGCGATTGAAAGATACTTTTTCATTTTCATGATTTTTCGTTTTTGATGTTATTTAATTTCATTGTATTCATATCCATATGTGGACATGTATCAACGTCTATATGTATATATGTATCAACGTGTACGTGTATCAATGCATTCATGTGTATATGGCTACACATCCACATTTTCTACATGACTTCCCTAATGGTTTTAGTTCTGATTTTCTTGACCTTACCATATTTCGACTCATAAGCTTCAACGCCTTGTTTCATGACGTATTCCATGAAGGAGCGGATGGTGAAGCCTTCCTTTCGGGCGATGCTCTGAACCTTGTCAACGAGTTCCTTTGAGCATATAAAGGAGAAATGTCGCCAGGGTTCATCATTGGGCGAATCGCTCTCTGTCTGAGGGTTGGGAGCAGAAATCTGTTGCTCCTGAGGATTCCCAGGAGACTTGTCAAATCTGTCCTGCGGATGAATGGCAGCCTTTCCGAGAATGTTGCCAAGCAGGATGTCCATATTCTTCTTTGCCATAGTCTTTACTGATTACGTGAAATAATTTCTTCTGTCAATGCCTGATAGTCCTTCGCACCGTTCGACTGAGGGTCGTACTCGAAGATGCTCTGACCACTGCCTGCCGATTCTGCCAGGGCGATGTTTTCACGGATGCGAGTCTGCATGGTGATAGTCTCGTAACGGGACTTCACGGCTTGCTCAACCACCTTGTTTAATTTGCGATGGTTGAATCTGGCGATGAAAACTCCTCCCAGTCTGAGGTTCGGCTTCACTCGCTGCAATGTAGAGACAAAGGAATCGAGCATTCTCATTCCTTTCAGAGGAAGAAGTTCGGGAGTCATCGGAACGATAATCTCATCAGCTGCAAGGAAAGCGTTTGTGGTGACGATTCCCAAAGATGGAGGACAGTCTATGAGAATGTAGTCATAGTTCTGCTTCACGGGTTCGAGCAGTCGGCTCAGCAGCTGTTCTCTTGCCAGGAGATTGGTCAAGGCAATCTCTGCGCTTGCCATTTCGAGGGAGGAAGGAACGAGGTCGAGGTTCTCCCTGATGTGCTTCACTGGCAGGGGTGCGCCTTCAACCAGAGAGTCAAAGATGCTTGCCTGCACCTCATCTTCATTCGGGATAAAATACAGGGTAAGATTTGCCTGACCGTCAAGGTCTATGAGCAGGACTTTCTTGCCCATACGTGCCATGCAAGCCCCGATGGAGGCTGTAGAGGTGGTCTTCGAAACGCCACCTTTATGATTGGCGAATGTAATGATTTTCAATGACATAATATAAAATCTTTTGTATATATGTATTAACGTATTCATGTGTACATGGCTCCACGTGTACGTGGCTACATGTATTAACGTGTACAAAGGTACGGGTATCTGGCGAGAGTTCCTTCACGCTTCCCCTAACAACCCAAAGTGTCAGGGGAAACGTCAGGATTACCATTCTGTATAATAACTCTGGTCGTTGGATTCACATTCATCTGCCCATTCCTCATCTGTGAAGTCGCTATGCAGACAGTCCTTGCTGCAATAGTAGGCAACTCCCATGTCAGCGCAATAACCCTCACGCATCAGCTTGCCGCATTCAGAGCATCGTCTGCAAGCCCTGTCGGTGTTCCACCAATAGTCCACGAAAGACTCTGCCACCACGTCCTCGCTTGTGTTTTCATCCCACTTGTCAAGATAGAATGAAGCAAACTGGTTCAACTCCTGCTCACTGAAGAGTTCCTTGTCTGTGCCGTTCACCGCCTGGGTAAGTCGGCTGAGAATTGATTTCATTGTTGTCATAATGCCATCTGATTTTATCTCCCTTTCGTAGATCAACTACTTCTGGGATGGTTAAAAATTATGTTGCATCCAGAAGGTGTTATGGCTATCCATACAAGGTTTTGTCTGCAAAATACTACCCGAATGGTGTGGAGATTTTTCAGCAAAGCAGCGCCCTGACCTTGTAAAGATAAGACAGAACCGTTACCTTCGCAACAGAATTATTACCGATTCCCAGAAGTCGATGAATGAAATCCTCCTATAACAGGACTATCTTTTCAGCAAGGAAAAGTATAAGCACAAAAAAAGCGACCCGAAGGCCGCTCTTTATAAATACACTGATTTTATATTTTACTTTTACTCAATTGTCAGCACTACATATTCTGACTGAGTACCAATGCGGAATTTTCCACCCCAAATTCCCAAACCCGAACTGATGTAGTATTGAGTGTTTCCTTTTTGAAGTGAGCCATAGGCTTTCTCGTATAATGCATCGGTAACCCAGGAGACAGGCCAAACCTGTCCGTGGTGAGTGTGACCACTAAACTGGAAGTCAATGCCGTTTTGTTCTGCCTCTTCCAAATGATAAGGCTGGTGGTCGAGAAGAATGAAAAACTCATCCGAAGATTTCCCATGACGCAAGTCAGAAATGTAGCCCTTCTTTCTTGCCTCTTCCATAATCATCGCCAGGGATTTGCGCTGCATATTCGTGCGGTCGTCCCTGCCGATGATGCACAGATTGCCTATCTTTGCCACGCTATCCTGCAGCAACGTAATGCCAGCTTCGCGATAAAATCGCCTTGCCTTAGGTTGGTTGCTGTAATACTCATGGTTGCCAAGACAAGCATAGATAGGGGCTTTGAAACGATGAAACTCTTCTGCTACGTTCTCTTCCATCAAAGGACGGACGCTGTTATCTATGATGTCTCCAGCTATCAATATGAGGTCGGGCTGCTCAGCATTGATCATATCCACCCATTTCCTGAAGTCAGAACGGCGGTTGTGATAACCGAGATGAAGATCGCTAAGAAGTACAATCTTTGTACTCTTCTTTTCTAAACTGATAGCCTTATCGGTCTTGATATCAATCTGTTCTCTCACCTTATTATTATAGTGTATGCTGCCATAGCCGAAAATCAGCAGCATGAAGGCAAAAATGCCGATGGAAGTATAACCATTGTCAAATAGCCAAGCTTTAGGCACTATATGAACAAGGCGTCCAACGTCGAGCACGAGGAACAGCATTACCAGATACAACAGGATGAAGATGAAGGAAAAGCCCACTTCATAAACTGCTGTTGCCGCAAAAAGTGGCATTTTCTCTAACGCTCCCGAAAAGGCGATGAATATGGTGCTGAACCATACAACTAAAACTCCCACTGCCACCCATTTCATGGCAATGGAAAAAGGCAGTAAATGCCACATTCGCCAAGCGGTATAAAGAACACCGACTATCGGCAATATCAGAAAGATAATCAACCAAATATATTTCATTGTTACTATATTGCTAAGCCGCATCACGGCTCTATCTTATATTTTACGTATATTTATGTAAGTACAAAAATACTATTTTATTTGGGAAAAACCATGTTTATCTCAAAGAAAATCTGGTTTTTGCATACATTTTAACCTTTCTGCATAAAAAATGCAAAAAACTTTGGTATTACCAGTTTATTTTAATATATTTGCATCGTTTTAATAGGGTATTAAAATGAAGCAGAATGATTAAAATGAGAAATGATGTCATCATATTAGGAAGACCTATACAGCTGCAAGAACGGAAGAAGGCGCAGATGAAAGGTGTCACCATTGGAGATTCACTTGCATACAAGTTCTTCGATGGCGAATACCACGGTATGTCCTTACTTTTCGCCGAACCTAAAGGAAAGGTAGCTCCACCACGAAGTTTGGCCATTACAGCAAGCAATCTCGCTTCACTGTTCCAGCTTCCTGTCGTATTCCTTCTGCCAACCTGCCCAGCTTATGAAAGGCAGAGACTCATAGACAAAGATGTTTATTTCATTGTCTCGGACAAATACGTTCATTTGCCTATGCTTCTGGCTAATGAGCGCATCCGCAAGACCAAACAGGCTAAGGCTCTGTCACCAGTAGCCCAATACCTGCTTCTCTATCATCTGCAGATAGAGAGTATTGAAGGATTGGCTGCACGTGACATGGAGGATAAAATTCCATATTCCTATGCAAGCATTACGCTTGGAATAACCTGCCTTGAAGACTTGGGACTTTGCCAGAAAGTATCCGATGGATCTAAGCGAAAGGTCGTTCACTTCGACAAGAAGGGAAAGGAACTGTGGAAACAAGCCCAGCCTTACCTTCTCAATCCTGTAGAAGAACGCATCTTCTGTGACGATCTGCTTTCTAACGATTCTTTCCCAAGATGCGGAATCAATGCACTTGCACATTATACATGGCTGAATCCTGATTCAGAAAGGATGATCATGATGCCAGTCAAACAACTCCGGGAATTCAAATCATCAGGAGCCTTGGTGCGTCCTAACGAATTTGATGGCAACATCATCATTGAGGCATGGAAATACCCACCTGTCACCGCCATTGGTACCAAAGCCGAATGGGTGGACAGATTATCATTGGCCATTTCACTGAGTGAGGATGAAGCCCCACGAGTGGAAGGCGAAGTTGAACGTTTAATTAATGAAATAGAATGGAACGGTTAAGCGAGAGCAGAATGATGTTTACATCAATTCTGCCGAGCGATAGTTCCTTCGTCTGAAAGACAATGGAAGGATTAGAGAAATTTCGTGAGGCTTTTGAAGCCAACTTCTCTTGATCAGAATTCACCATTCATCGAGGCTTTATTGGAGCAATTAGACGAATTATTTACAACAGAAGAATTATGAAAATACAATATGCATCAGACCTCCACCTGGAGTTTGCCGACAACTGGAGATTCCTGAAGGAGAATCCCCTGCAAGTAACAGGAGATATTCTAGTTCTGGCTGGAGACATCGGCTACCTGGGAGACGAGAACTATTCCAAGCATCCCTTCTGGGACTGGGCTTCTGAGAACTATCAGCAAGTCATAGCCTGCATGGGCAACCATGAGTTCTACAAATACTATGACATTGCCAAGCTTAACGATGGCTTTTGTCTTGAAATACGTCCCAATGTTCACAGCTATTACAATGCTGTTGTACACATAGGAGACATCGACCTCTTCATAACAACATTGTGGTCTAAAATTCCACTGAAGGAGGCATATTATACAGAACAAGTCATAAGCGACTTCCGACGCATCATCTTCAATGGAGATCTTCTCACGTTTGCAGACTTCAACCTTGAACATGAAAGATGCCTGTCTTTCTTGAAAGATGCTGTTTCATGCAGCAGGGCCAGAAGAAAGATAGTTGTCACACATCATGTTCCGTCTTTCCAGATGCAATGTCCCAAGTTCGCAGACAGTCAAGCTAATGGTGCCTTCACGGTGGAATTGGAAGAGTACATCAAGAATAGCGGCATAGATTACTGGATATTCGGTCACTCTCACTACAACGTGGATGTGAAGATAGGCAATACCAACTGTGTGTCAAATCAGCTGGGATATGTATTTCATGGGGAACATGAATCATTCAATCCTGGAAAATATATTGAAGTATGAAACAGATAATATTGAATCATATAGATGTTGAAATCTGGAATAATCTACACGTTCAGTTTCAGCCACATTCTGATGTTAATATCATTATGGGCAGCAATGGAAGTGGCAAGACCACATTCCTGAGAAATCTATATCAATCTTTAGCAGAAGACAAAGAAAGCAAAGATCATATAATCTATCTTCCCTCCATTGACAACATTGCATTGAGAGACAAGCGTAAGACAAGCAATGTCCTATCGCAGGAATTGGATTACTATATATATGACATGAAGACCGGACCTTCACTCATGAGCCTCCGCATGTCTATGCTAGATAGTTCAGAGGAGAGAAGAATTGAAATGAAAGCCAAGATAGCTGATTTTCAGAAGGTAATAAACGATTTCTTTGCCATGACTGGCAAACGCATCGAAATAGAAGGCAGCAAGTTTACTGTTTTTACAGACAATGGAATATTACCTGTAGAAGCACTGTCTTCTGGCGAAAAGCAAATTCTATTGATTTTGCTGAGAGTGTTCCTGCTAAATGGAAACGAAGCCATCGTAATGATAGATGAGCCTACGTACTCACTTGATATTGAATGGCAATTCAAGCTGGTCACTATGCTCACTCATCTCAACAACAAGGCTCAGTATTTTATAGCATCCCTCTCTCCTGCTCTCTTTGGCAAAGGATGGGGAGATAAGGTTTGGTATATGGATCAAATAACAAAATAAAAGAGTGAATGACAAGATGCTGAGGGATTATCAATCCTGCAAGAATCTCCTTATAACAGGTCTTCCCTTTCAGCAAGGAAAAGTATAAGCACAAAAAAAGCGACCCGAAGGCCGCTCTTTATCAGGAGAGAAGGATTTACTTATCCTTCTGGGTCTTGCCCTGCTGAGAATCAGGAGCGTTCTCCTTCTCTACAGCTTCGTAGAACTTGGTGGCAACGAGAATCACTCGGTTGTGCTTGACTCCCTCGGCATCCTGCCATTCCTCTGGCTTGAAGTAGCCCTCTACAGTGAGGAGTGCTCCCTTGACCAGACGGTCGAATGAAGAGGTATTCTCGTTCTTGCGCCAAGCCTCTACATTCATGAAGGCAGAAGTGCGAGAGTTTTCATCGCCATTCTTCTCATTGCGGCTGATGGCCAGTGAGAAGCGAGCTACGCTTGCGGTTGTAAACTGATGGATGCTTGCATCCTTACCTACGAAACCAGTTACTGCGAAAGAATTTTCCATCTTTTTCATAATTCAATATTTGTAGAAGTGAAACATTTATTTTTTACGATGCTATCAGAGTTGGCAAGGAAAACATAGGAAGCAAGGAATTATAGAATTATTTCACCCTTGGGCAGGAAAAGTTTTTTGGATGAGCAGCAGACGGAAAAGTTTTTGAAAAAATTCTGAGAATAAGGCACCTGGTACTTGCAGAAATGTGGCTTGCACTAACTTTGCAGCGGAAAAAAGTAAGTGTGGATGCTTCGTCCAAAAATATGAATGAAAAGGATGAATAGAAAATATCTGCAGTTGGTTGGGTAAAGGAAAGCTGCATCCTCCTCGATGTTGTTCAAGCAAACTGGTTGCGCAATACGGCTTATAAGTTCAAGAGACTGGCAGGAAACTCAAACTTCATCATGAATATGGCTAAGCTAAGGAAAGAACGATCAGACCTACGACTGCCAAGGGTAAGCATCAGCATGTAGAGGGAAGCTGTTCTGAGAAGCATGATGCCTGAGATAAGAGGCAAGCCAATGATTTTTGTCACATAAACGATGTTTTTTTGTGACATGAAGCTGTTGTATATCTAAAAGGACAACAGAATTTCAGCAAGGAGAAGAAGGCAAAGCCCTGAACCAGCTAAAGAGCAGCCAAGGCAAAGCTTACGGCGCATACAGCATACAAGTTTAAGGTTTAAGTTTACCCATGTATATATACATGTTCTTCCAAACTCAAATAGTAAACCTCTACCGATTTTTAACCACTCAAACCAGGAAGTTTACAAGTTTAAGAAAACCATATATGTATATATGCCGAAATAAACTTGTTTATTATCATATAGTCAAGGATTTCGAGAGAATCTATTTTTCCTTGCTGAAATACAAGAATAATTATACGAAATGGAGAGAGAAAACTCATCCATATTAGGATGGAAATCGCAAAAACATGCCGATAAGTCGTGGAAATCTATCGTTTTTCAATAGATTTCCACGGCTTATCGATACATTTTGGATGTTTTTGCAGGATAAATGTATTTTTATACAACCAGTAACTTCTACAAATAGCGACAGCTTTTGACAAGCAAAAGACCGTAAATCAGCTAATTTGTATTAATTATGCAACGCTTTTGCAAGTATTCGACATTAACAAACACATATTTCGAAGAAAAAGCTTATCTTTGCATCAGTATTAATAAGAAAATGACATTGTTATGATACTTAGAGCTACATTTGAAATTATATATTTCCATCAAGGATGAGACTCAAATCAGCTTTGTGGCAGGTAAGAGCAACGCACATCCGTCTCATGTTTCCCGTGCAGAGAAGCGTGACGATATTTCTGTGCTGAAGGCTGGTATCGTGTATGGTGCCAATGCTTCCGGAAAGAGCAACGTCATCAAAGCCATTGCCCTGCTCCAGCAGATAGCCAATGGAAGTTTTCCGCAAAGCAAGGTGGAACCTTTCAAGCTTGCTGATACCGAAGAGAAAAACTCTAAGGTAGAAATCGAGTTCAAGACCAAGGGTAAGTGCTTTGCCTATGGCATGGAGTTCACCATCGGAGGAATCAAGGAGGAATGGCTGTTTGAAATCAACAGCCGTACCGACAAGGAAGTTTTCACTAGAAAGGTTACTGCAGACGGCAACGAGTTCACGTTTGGCAAGGTGGATGGAAATGAAGAAACATCCATGCTCCTGAAGTTCATCGCCCACAGTACTCCTTCCGACTCCAGCTTCCTTTCAGAGTATGTGCGCAGAAACGGCAAGGGACTTGAAACCATACACATGGCCAAGAACTGGTTTGCTGACGGTTTGAAAATCATCTTCCCAAGCACACGCCTGCAGGGAATTTCTTTCCTTACTGAAAACAATGATGAGCTGCAGGAAACGACACGCTCGCTTCTTGCCTACTTCAACACGGGCATTTCAGACGTGCGCCTGTACAAAATCAAGAAAGAGGATGTGAACTTATCTTCCGATTTACTTGACAACATACTCAGCAAGGCCAAGAACGGCAAGGCGTACAGCATGGCTGCCACAGTTGGAGGCGAAATGCTTCTTTTCGAGGTGAATGCCAACGGAGGATATGAGATTTACAAGCAGAAGGCTGTCCACCGGAATCTTACTTCCGGCACAGAGGTTGTTTTTGATTTGAGCGAAGAATCTGATGGCAGCATCCGATTGCTCGACTTCATCCCAATGCTCATCGATTTAAAGCAAAATGAAGTTGATTATCTCATCGATGAGATTGACCGCAGTATGCACCCTATGCTCTCGCAGAAAATCTTAGAGTGCTATTTTTCAGGACTGGAGCCTGGAAGAGACACTCAGCTCATCTTCTCAACCCATGAATGTAACCTGCTCAACCTCGACCTTATCAGAGCTGACGAAGTATGGTTTGTCGAGAAGGAAAAGGATGGAGCGTCTCATCTTACATCCTTGGCAGAATTCAAGCCTCGTGAGGACGTCCGCAAGGGCTATCTATTAGGACGCTATGGAGCCATTCCGTTGCTTCCAAAAGAGGAGATGAAGTGGTGATGGACGGAGGGTTAGAAAACAAATTGTGAACGCATGCGTTCACAATTACCTTATTTTACCACTCCAGTTTCCATCTCATTTTCCAAATAAGAGAAAACATAAACAGCTCCTTCGTAATACAAGCCACAGGCTGGATTACACAGGCGCTTGTAGGTTTCTGAAAAATACAACTGATCCAGAGCTGTCTTTATATCCCAGCCATACTTTTGCATCAACATCTCCACCAATTCTGTAGCGAGGCATTCTATCTGAAACTGAATATCTTTATCCATAATTACAACTTGGCCATTATAAGTTCTACAACCATGACATAATTCACCCCTATTCTTTTGGATCAATGTCAAATGGAAGCAATGGAGTATCATCATCATTGCCACTATTGAATCGGTCGAAATCCGAGATATAGGAACGGTCTTGAATAACCTTATATTTCTCATACTCAGAATAAGCCTTTTCTCTGGCTTCTTCTTGCGAAACCTTACCTGCACTACTCTTAGCATCATAGTCCATAGTTTCAAGCAACAGCTTCAGGCGATTCTTCCAATCTTCCATCGTAGTAACAATGTGCCGTCTTGCACGAGACTCTGCGAGATCCAGGAAACTTGTTGTTATTGCGTTGAGCTGAGACAATTCTTCATCTGAAAGATAGTTCTTTGCGACTATCGTATCAGACTTTTGAACTCTTCCATCCGGTGCTTTCTTCCATGTAGTCAATCCCATGTGAGGCATTTCCGCATCAGCTCGCTCATAAACAATCTCGGCTGCCGTATGATTGGTAACCGCCAGATGCATCATATTCTGCACCATCTTGTAGAAGAGTTTGGTACTTTCAGCCTTTGCGTCATAATCAGCACTACACTCAGCATAAATATCAGTTATCTTCTGGTAGTATCGACGTTCTGAAGTGCGGATTTCACGGATGCGTTCCAGCAAATCGTCAAAATAATCCTTGCCGAAGTGCTTACCTTGCTTCAAACGTTCATCATCCAAGACATAACCCTTAATGATGAACTCCTTCAATACAGAGGTTGCCCATATACGGAATTGGGTTGCCTGATAGCTGTTCACTCGATAACCAACAGCAATGATTACATCAAGATTGTAGAACAATGGAGCACGCTCGACATCACGCTCTCCCTCCAGTTGAACTTGTTGAATTTTTCTACAAGTTGCCTCTCTTTGCAATTCACCAGACTCATAAATCTGAGAAATATGATAAGTGATAGTTGCTCTATCAACACCAAACAAAGCAGCCATCCTTTTCTGTGACATCCAAAAAGTTTCGTTGTTGAAAATCACTTCAATGCGAGTCTCACCTTGTGCAGTTTTATACAGTAAGATATTGGATTCCAGAGAGTTCTGCACAAGTTCGGTTGTAGATACGGATTGAGAAAAATAGGCTCTTGCCTGCTTCACTAACAGCTTCCTTGAATCAGCATTCTCAGAAATGATCATACAAGCCATACGTGATAGATGGAAAGCTTCGACCTTGCGAAACGCTCCATTACCCACCTTGAACATGTCAACCGCATGGTTGAAATGTTCGTCTATATTCATACCTTTTTCACTGGCAACTTTGATTGCTTTGTCTATTACATTCTGGAATTTCCAATATCCCGAATAGCCCATCGCATTACAAAGATCACGTGAGCTCCAGTATTCTTTCCCGTTACCATCCACTTTTCGAATTTCTTCGAATGTCGGACGCATTTCAGGCACATTATTTTCATCCATATCTCTTATCCGTTTCTTTTTGTATTGACGTTCTACAACATTGAATAGCAAAAATACAAAAAAAAGATGAAAATCGTCCCTAATCATTTACAAGATGTATGATTTTTAATGTTATTTATGCAAAAAGAAAGAAACATGTCAGAATATATTGATTTTATCGTCTATCAAGACGATGCAATAATCCAACGCCCCTTACGTTATTATAGAAGGCGAGGACAACCGCATCCGCAACCGAAGGGAGACCTTCATCAGGGAAACGGGCACCGAGAAAACGGTACTCATCACGATGATCACCTCCTATGGACTTGCGCCGGGCGGCTATTCTGATGACATTCAATGCCAGCTGACGATGGCAGATTTATTCAGATAAAAGCCGACCTCTCAAAAATGATAAAAAAACACGTTTTAGCACGAAAATGCAGATTTTGAGTGTTTACAAAGGTTAAATATATTAAATCTTCAACCCCTAAAAATGGGCGTTTGTAAAGATATATGATATACAAAATGAATGAAATCAAGTGAAACCAAGTGAAAATACGAAAATCGTAAGTAGCTGATAATCAACATTCTTTTCATTCAGAAGGAAAGCGGCTCACAAATAGCACGTCAGTACTTAACCGACTGAGAATCAACGACATTCATTATTTGCGTGGGAAAGTGAAAGGCGTAGAAAAGGGCTTAAAAAGATACTTGAAAAAAGTAGGAAAGTAGGACTAAAAAGCACTGAATATCAGATAATTAAACAGATAAAAATCCTTACATTTTAGCCTGGCTTTCATATGGCTCAAACACACATTAAACAACTGATATTCAATTGGTTACGTATGGTGCATCGGAAAATGAGTATAAATAGGGAACGCAGCGCGTTCCCTATCTGTTAGCCCCACTCCTTCTTCACATTAAAGCAGGGACAGGCTTTGTTGGCAAATTCATTATGACCATGAATCGTGGCTAATGGATATTCCTCCTTCAGCTGCTCAATTAGGGCATGAATTAAAGGGCAAAATCGGCTATTCATGGGCTAAAAAGGGGGTTATGTAATCAGGAAACTCTAATTTTTCCGTTTTTCATCGCTGAAAACAGGTATTGGGAGAATGCATAAAAAGCGAGCGCTATGATTTAAAAAGTAAATATATATTCCATTCGTAACCCAACATACAGACTTCACTTTACACACGAAATATACATACAAAATAGCTATATAACAATAGATTACACATTTCCATCTCAGCATTATTGTTATGTAGTTTCTAGCTTTCAGAACTATTGATACGTCAATAATTTGTCAATTACTAGCAAAGATAATAAAAAGCAGGCAAACCAAAGAATTTTATCACGTTATTTAACGGAAAAATGCAAAATATGGGGGATAGGAAGATGTTCCCCCCCTCCTAAGGGTGAAAAATGCCCCTCCTCAGACATAAATCCGTCTCAAACTTGACGTATTTTTGACAAATTCGAGGGGTAAATAAGGGGTAGAATGAGGTAAAGAGAGGAGAAAAAGCAATATAAGAACTCATTTCCGGCACTAGAGAATGTAGATTATACTTATACATAAAAACATTAATAGCAACTTTAATATACTGGTATAAATGTGTAATAAACAACTAATTACGATACGTTACCTTATTTACTGCAAGTCTTTAAAACAGAAATATTCTATCCGGTCATTAAGGTCAAGGTCATTAAGGTTTCGGAGAAAAAACATTTTCCTATAGTATATATAAATATATTTATATATACTATAGCTCAAAATGACCGATTCCCATTTTCTTAATGACCTTAATGACCTTGACCTTAATGACCGCTTTTTCACGTTTCTTCAGCTACCTTCAATGCGTATTTTCCTGTTTTGCTATGTTTCTGCAATAAACTTCTGATAGAAAACGATAGAAAGTATAATCTATCAGACACTTACGTCATTTTCGGAATAGAAAGTTAGGGTAAAAGCTTGCATTCTGTCCGAAAATGTTGTATCTTTGCACCGGCAATCGAAAGAACAGCCTTTTGTGCCTTGCTCGGGTCTTCTATTAAGACCAACACGGGTCATAAATGATGGCAGGCGCCGGTCATCAATGAAGACCCCGAAAACGGCAGGAACGGGGCGTTCTGGGGAGTTGCAAAACAAAGGACTCTAAACATACTACAAACGACTATGATTAATTACAGCATCGTAATGCGTAGCGTGAACGCAAATCTTCTGGAAATCAACCAGGCGAAGTCACGCATCAACCAGGCAAAGAAGGAGGGTACAACCCCTGACCCAAAGGACCTGAAACTCGTGAAGACTGAGAAGCAGAATGCTTTCGCCATCTCACAGTACACCGATATCATGACCATCGAGAAGTTTGCCAAGCACATCACCTCTCATGGAAGTGTCTATTCGAGAGCCGACATCAGCGCCATCCTCTACATTGCCGTAGACTGTATGCGTGAGATGTTGCTTGAGGGCAAGAAAATCCGTCTGGGTGACCTCGGTGATTTCTCTCTCCTTCTCACCTCGAAGGGTGCTGAGGATGCTGACAAGTTCACCGCACAGAACATCACCGGCGTGAAGGTTCAGTGGGAGCCAGGTCAGGAGTTTAAGAACCTTCGCGATGACGCCGAGTTCAACCTCGTAGCCAGCCGCAGCGCTCAGGCAGCCGTTATCAAGGCGATTAAGGAGGGTAAGACCAACGTTGACCTCAACGCCCCAACCACTCCGGATAATACGCCAGGCGGTTCTACCCCAGGTGGTTCAAACACCGGTCAGACCGGCAGCGAAGGCCAAGGCTCTGAATCAACCGGCGGTACTACCGGCAAGGACGATACTGGCGACGGCCTTGAATAGTCCAAGGATAGATTGGCTAGGGCGCTAGCCCCCTAGCCCAGCCTATCCGCCCACAAAAAATTCAACATTCAACACTCAACATTCAACATTCAAAAAAATGAAAGCGAACACTTGGAAAACAATTCTTCAGATAGCCATCAGCATTCTGACCGCTATCGCTACTACGCTCGGAGTAACGAGCTGTATGGGATAAAAAACATGGAGTCCACCTTTTATAATAAGCAGACTCAGCCATAAAAATGAAAATCGACCGCTCACCTCAATACGAGGAGAGCGGTCGATTTTTTGTTCTACCGGGAAATCCGGTCATGAAGGGTCAAAGTCATTAAGGGTCATTATCATTTTCAACCCCCAAAGATTCCGGTCATTTCCGGTCATGGTCATTAAGGTCATTAAGGATTTCAGATTATCAAAATATCCCTCTATCTTATAAAATAAGGTTAAATCAAGTTCGCCCTGCCAACAAAATCCATCCATATAATCACTTTTCTGAATATTTTTTGTATTTTTGCAGATATATTGCCTAATATGGGAGTTAAGCATAGCTTATCCTCCTAGATTACAGGCGCATCATTGTCAAATGATTAGAGCATGAAGAAGATATTATTCCTACACGGATTCTTCGCCACGGGCAGCTGTCCGATGGCAAGAGCCTTGAAAGAGGCGTTTGAGGGGACGGCGGTGGTGCTGACTCCCGATCTCCCATTGCACCCAAAGGAGGCACTGAAGGAGATTCGCTCCATCATCGACTGGGAACAGCCCGACTTGCTTCTGGGCAACAGCTGCGGCTCTTTCCTCGCCCAGATGCTGGCTCCGGTGGTGGGCATTCCTGCCCTGCTCGGCAATCCGTATTTCATGATGACGGATTTTCTGAAGGAGCGAATCGGCGAGCATGAATACAAGGCTCCGAGAAGGGACGGAAATCAGCGGCTGGTGATTGACGAGGCGCTGATAGAGGAGTTTGCGGAGTTGGAAGCCGTGCAGTTTGACCATTGCAACCCCTATTATAAGAATCGTGTGTGGGGACTTTTTGGTGAACAGGACACCCTGGCTCACTTCTCCCCTCTCTTCCTGCAGCACTACAACCAAGCCTTCCATTTCCCTGGCGGTCATACGCCTACAGAACAGGAGGTAAAGACCTGGTATGCTCCCCTTGCCCAGAAAATGCTGATGGAGTTTTCGACAAAGGAAGAAAGATATTTCCAGCACTTTAAGGGCGGCAAATATAAGTTCATCCATTCTGCCTTCGACTCCGAGACTCAGGAGCGCATGGTGGTTTATCAGGCTCTCTATGGAGACCAAGCCTATTGGGTAAGACCGGAAGATATGTTCTTCGGGAAAGTTACGAGGGACGGCAAAACTTTTAATCGTTTCACGGAAATAGATAAATAATTATGGAGACATTTAATAACGTAATAAACAGTGGCCAGCTTGTTCTGGTCGATTTCTTTGCTACATGGTGCCAACCTTGCAAGGCGATGCACCCCATTCTGGAGCAGGTAAAGAGTGTATTGGGCGACCGCATCCGAATCATCAAGGTAGATGTAGATAAGTATGGCGTAACAGCAAGCCAATACCGCATTCAATCCGTGCCTACGCTGATGCTCTTCCGAAACGGAGAAGTATTGTGGCGCACAAGCGGTGTGGTAGATAAAGCCGAACTTCTGGCTACGCTTGATCCTTTCTTGACATAAAAGAATAAAGGAGTAACAATAGGAAAATGAGTATGAACACTTTACATAGTTATCTCGCCTACTATCTCCTTGCTATCAATGCAGTTACATTCATCGTGTACGGCATTGACAAATACAAGGCGAAGAAAGCCAAGTGGCGCATTTCCGAAGCCACGCTTTTGTTGCTGGCTGTTCTTGGAGGAAGCATCGGGGCATGGATTGGAATGAAAGTCTGGCACCATAAGACGATGCACAAGAAATTCAAATACGGCATTCCTGCCATTCTGCTGATACAGATTGCGCTGATGGCGTATTTACACATGAATTAAAAAACAAAATAAATAACGAAGTATATGAAAAGTTTTGCACCAAAGCCGTGGGTAGTACCACAGCCTGTGCTGATTATCGGCACATATAATAAGGAAGGAGTTGCCAACGCAATGAACGCTGCCTGGGCAGGACAGTGGGACATGAAGGAGATTATGATCTCGATGGGAAATCACGTCACCACAGACAACCTGAAGCTTGGCGGTGAGTTTACCGTTGCCTTCGCTACCAAGAAAACCATGGTGGCTTCTGATTTCGTGGGCATTGTTTCTGCCAAGAACGCCCCGAAGAAGATGGAGAAGACGGGATGGAACATCGAGAAGGCGACTATGGTCAACGCTCCTGTGTTCACCGATTTCCCGATGACCCTGGAGTGCCGCATCAAGGAGAAGTATGACGAAAGCGAAACCGGCTATTATCTCGTTGCCGAAATCGTCAATATTCTTGTAGATGAGAAGTATCTGTCAGAAGACGGAAATCCAGACATGGAGAAGATGGAACTGATTGTCTTCGACCCTATTCATCACGGCTATATCCAGCTGGGCGAGAAAGTCGGCAACGCTTTCTCCGACGGCAAGGCTTTGAAATAATCAACGTAATTTTAACGACTCAGAAACAATGAATCCAATAGCAATACGCCTGCTTTCGCAGCAGCTCATCTGCCCTCAATTTGATACTCCCCAAAAGGTGGTGTCTCATTTTGGAGCCATACAAGCCCAGGATTACCGGATGGTAAGATGGGCTGTGATGATGCGTACTCGCAAACCTTCTTCCTTCGCATTCAAGAATGCATACGATGAGGGTAAGATAGTCCGTCTTCACCTGCTGCGTGGCACTTGGCAACTGGTTTCAAATGAAGACTATTGGTGGATGCTGGACCTGATTTCACCTAAGGCAACTTCTGTTGTAAAAGGATGGATGAAGAGTAATAAAATCAGCATCGATGATTCTGAGCTCAATCTGATTCACGAGATATTTGTTCAAAAAACCGATGAGATGCAGTCTGTAACAAGCAAAGACCTGAACGAGGCTTTGCTCGAAAAGGGCATCATCATGGACAAACATCGCCTATCCTACCACATTCGCTTTAACGAATTGAACGGTACTTTCTGCAGCGGCAATCTTCTTCCTACAAAGGCGACATACAGTCTCACAGAAAAGAAGGTTCCAAGAACAGCCAGGCTGGAACGTGATGAAATGCTGATGCTTCTGGCAAGAAAATATTTTCAGAGCCATTCGCCAGCCACATTCGAAGATTATGTCTGGTGGTCAGGACTGAGCACTTCTGATTGCCAACGAGGCATTGAGTTGCTTGGTTCAGAACTGAGGGTTGAAAAATGGAAAGACTATCAGTTCTACCTGCATGAATCATGTCGAACACGTGGATTCAGAAGAGGAAAGACTCATCTGATAGCTCCCTTTGATGAATATCTGATTGGTTATAAAAGCCGGGAATTAGTAATCCATCCACATCAAATGCCGTCTGCATACACTAATAATGGCATTTTCTTTCCTGTTATCGCCCATGATGGCAGAATTTGCGGCAACTGGAATCCTTGGGAGAAAAATCTCAACATCAGTTATTTTGATTCGATAGAAAAGGATTTGTCATTTGAGAAGCAATGGAATACATTTAATGAAACGATAAAGAAAAAATAAATGACTATTGATACAACAAACCTCTGTTCGCACCTTCAAAAGAAGTTGTTTGAACCTGAGGGCGTATATTATCCTATCTGGCAAGCCATGCAGAATGATGAGGAGTTGACAGCCGTAGTTCGCTCACGACAGCTTCATATCTATCGTAATGGTAAAAAGATTCTCATTCTCGCTGGCAAGGCTCAGCCGAAGATTATCAGAGAGGATAAACTGAATGAATTGATAATAAGATAAAGAACGAAACTTATGAACTTTCCAGAAATATATTCAGCGTCAGGCATGATAGAACTGATCCAGAAGATCGGCTTCCTCCCTCTCCTTGATAGTGGCATTGAAGGATTCTCAGCCGAAGACATCGTGGCGGAAGACTGCGGTTACGTAAGACTTCCTGAAGGCGGTTGGGACTGGCCGCTATGGAAATGGAAGGGCGCAATCGTTCAGGAAATGCCGTGTATGTACGGAAAGTTCTTTAACAAGAAGGCTGGATTCATCAGCCAGGAATGGTGGCCGGACTTCTGTAACTACAGAAGAAGCAAATACTCTCGCCCTGATGATGAATCAATAGAAGGAGCCATTCTCAGCACGCTTCAATCTACCGGTAGTCTCATCACAAGAGAACTTCGGGCAGCCTGCGGTTTCACCGGCAAGGGAATGAGAAGCAAGTTTGACGGTTATCTCACCCGACTGGAAATGGCGACTTACATCGTGACCGAGGATTTCATCTATCCTCGTGACAAGCACAATCACGAATATGGCTGGGGTTGGTCGCTGCTCAATACTCCCGAAGATCTCTATGGCAGGGAGGCTTGCCAATGCAATCGCACTCCCCAGGAATCTTATCAGAGGATTTTCGAGCATCTGAAAGAAATCCTGCCTGACGCTTCGGATAAACAGATCATTAAATTAATTGGATAAAAATGAGAAAGGAATAAAGAGTAATGTGAAGGCGTGGAGATGAAATATGGAAGAATGGAATAAATCTCCGATAATGGTAAAATCTTCCGAAAACCAGGTATAAGCTCTTTAGGAGAATGTGCGTATCTTTGCACCCAAGAAATTTAAAAGGCTTAGGATTATGAAGGAATTATTCTTTAATACAATACAGGAGTTCAACGACTACATTGGGGTGAAAACGCTTCATCCTCTGGTAAGCATTGCACGTGTAGAGAACACCTCTCCGATACAGGAGGCTGTGCACCATTACGGACTTTATGCCCTCTTCCTGAAGGAAAACAAGGGCTGCAAATTGTCATACGGCAGAACAGAATATGATTTTGACGAGATGACCGTCACCTCGTTTGCTCCAGGTCAGTCGATTAAGGTTGAACCCATTCCAGGAGTACCGCTTGCCAAATATACGGTATTGGCTTTCCATCCCGAGTTGCTCAACCGCACCCAGCTTGGCAAGAACATCTCCCGCTATGAGTTCTTCGACTATACAAGCAACGAAGCTCTACATCTATCCGCTGCCGAGGTAAACATCTTCCGTGATGTACTCTCAATGATTAAGCAGGAACTTCAGCATCCTATAGATAGACATTCGCGTGAACTCATCGTTTCAAACATCGAGTTGCTGCTGAACTATTGTCTGCGCTTCTACGACCGTCAGTTTATCACACGCGAGGAGATAAATCATTCGGTGGTAAAGAAATTCATCTCTCTGCTCGATGAATACATTGCCCGGAAAGCGGAGAATGAAGGGCTGCCTACCGTAGCCTACTTTGCCGACAAATGCTGCTATTCGCCTAAATATTTCGGCGAATTAGTCAAGACAGAGACTGGCAGAACCGCAAAGAGTCTGATCAGCGACCGACTGCTTTCTGCAGCCCGGCAACTACTTGTAGATGAAACCTTAACCATTACGCAAGTCAGCCAGCGCCTCGGCTTTGAATATTCTCAGCACTTCGTCCGCTTTTTCAAGGCACAGACGGGAAAGACTCCAAGCGAGTACCGCAAGACTGCTTAAATATAATGAAGCATATATAGAATAACTGTATTTTTTACATCGAAGATGTTTTCTGGAGAAGAATTTGAAAATATGGAGAAGAATTTAAAAAAATGATACAATGAAGAAAATAGTACAGACAGCAGGGCGCACCCAGCTGGGTGAGTTTGCCCCGGAGTTCGCCCACCTCAACGACGACATCCTCTTCGGAGAAGTATGGAGCCGCAATGACCTGCTTTCATTGCGCGACCGCAGTTTGGTAACAATCACTTCGCTCATCAGCCAAGGAATCACCGACAGCTCGCTGAAATATCACTTGCAGTCGGCAAAGAATAACGGAATTACCCGCACTGAAGCGGCAGAGATTATTACTCACATCGCCTTCTACGCAGGTTGGCCAAAGGCCTGGGCCGCCTTCAATCTGGCAAAGGAGGTATGGAACGAAGATGTGAAAGGAGAAGACGCTAAGTCTGCATTCCCGCGCGAGATGATATTCCCTATTGGCGAACCCAACACCGCTTACGCCAAATACTTCAAAGGTAACAGTTATCTGGCACAAATATCTGATAGTCAGATACCTTTCTTCAATGTTACCTTTGAGCCTGGTTGCCGTAACAACTGGCATACGCACCACGCCACAAAGGGCGGCGGACAAATGCTGGTAGGTGTAGCCGGACGTGGCTGGTATCAGGAGAAAGGAAAGCCTGCGCAGGAAATCCTCCCCGGCACAGTCATCCATATTTCTGCCAACGTGAAGCATTGGCACGGTGCAGCCAAAGACAGCTGGTTTGCCCACCTAGCCTTTGAAATACCTGGCGAGAACACATCCAACGAATGGCAGGAGGCTGTGAGCGATGAGGAATATAACAAGATAAAATAACAATAAGATTTATGACTTCACTTCAAGAAAGACTGTTCGCCATGCAGGATAAGCAGTATGCTGCTTTCCAGGCCAAACTGACACCGGGAGTGCCTATGGAAAGTTTCATAGGCATTCGTGTGCCTGTGCTCCGCAAGTTCACAAAAGAATTTACAAAGAAGGCAGAATGCGAGGAATTCCTGCATCAGCTTCCTCACGAATACTACGATGAGAACATGCTTCACGGTCTCCTCATTTCCGAGGTGAAGGACTACGAGGAATGCATTCGTCTTACAGAGAAATTCCTGCCATTCGTGGACAACTGGGCTGTTTGCGACATTATGTCTCCGAAGGTGTTTGCCAAACACAAGAAGGAGCTATTGGCGAAGATCAAGACTTGGAGTAAATCGTCACACGTTTATACTTGTCGCTTTGGAATAGAGACACTTATGTCTCATTACCTGGATAAAGATTTCAAGGCAGAATATCTTGAAATTCCTGCATCAATAAGGAGCGAAGAGTATTATGTAAAAATGATGGTTGCCTGGTTCTTCGCCACCGCCCTTGCCAAGCAATGGGACCAGGCGATTCCCTACATCGAGCAACACCGCCTTGCTCCCTGGACGCACAACAAGACCATCCAAAAGGCCATCGAGAGCTACAGAATCACGCCCGAGCAGAAGGAATATCTGCGGACATTGAAGATAAAATAATTATGACACAAGATACTTCTACATATTACGTTTGGATAGGTGGCTCATGTGATTATGGTCATAAAGAGCGAGCTGGTGGTGCTGCCGTTGTGATTGAGCATAACGGCAACATCATCAGCCGTGATGTAATCAGCGACTTGCACACCACGGAGTTCCGCATGATGCTAACCCTCATGGTGAAGGTAATGCAGGAAATACCGGAAGGTTCCGACATTCTCTTCCTGACCAATGCCGCCTATATTCAGAACTTTGACAAGACTCCAACGGCTAAATCAGCCAATCCAGACTTGATCATTCAATGCATCGAGGAAAAGAAAAGGCACAACTCAGTCGAGGTCAAGATTGTGCAATATCACAAGAGTCCACTGCTGATAGAAACCCACGATAGGGCTACGGAAGCTATGGCTAAGACAAGGAAGGAGTTTCATCAGAAAAACAAATAAATGTTTAGGGCCGTTTTCCGGTCATTAAGGTCATGGTCATTAAGGTCATTAAGGATTTCAACTTCTCTATTCTGGTAACACATTAGCGCTTTTTGATAACACATTTGTAACACACATGGATGATTTCTCAATACACAAAATTCATAACATATTGATTAGCAGCTATTTACGAAAAGAGTACATAAAAGAGGAATAAGTGATAAAATATATTTAAAAACAAAAAAGAACAACAGAGATAAGTGCCTATAAATAAGCAGCTTACTACCATTGTTCTCCCATGCTAATTTTGTACAAATAAGTTTCATTTTGCTTATTATAGTGATTCCGTTGGGGTTCGAACCCAAGACCCACAGCTTAGAAGGCTGTTGCTCTAATCCAACTGAGCTACGGAACCAACACTTTTAAATCGCAAACCAGCTAACCAATAACGCAATCAGCCACTTTTCTTATTTGCGGCTGCAAAGGTACATATATTTTTTGAATACACCAAACTTTTTCTCACTTTTTTCTTTTTTTATGCTTAAATATCGCAAAAAATAACTACCTTTGCATCCGTTAGGAGCAAGAAACTGCATTCTGACCCCGAAAGAGAAGAGATTTTTATAACGCATATTCAAACATAAAACATACGCAAATGAAAAAGTTAATCTTTTCAGTAGCCCTGCTCTCAGCAGCACTCTCTGCCAGCGCAGAAGAACATCCGCTCTGGATGCGCTACCCAGCCATCTCGCCCGATGGCACTACCATCGCCTTCGCTTATAAAGGCGACCTCTACAGTGTTTCTGTCAACGGCGGTGAAGCACGACAGCTCACAACCCATGCAGCCTTCGATTCGCATCCTGTATGGAGCCCTGACAGCAAGAAAATTGCCTTCCAGTCTAACCGCGAAGGAAGTCTCGACATCTTTGTAATCGATGCAAAAGGCGGTGCTCCTACCCGACTCACCACCAACAGCGGCAGCGAAACACCTATCGCCTTTGCAGACAACGACCATGTGCTCTACTCTGCCAGTCTGCAGCCTACAGCCCAGAGCATCATCTTCGGCGACAACACATTCCCACAAGTATATAAGGTAAGCACCAAGGGCGGAAGACCAGAACTCTTCTCTACCCTCACCATGGAGAATATCAGCATCGCCAAGAACGGCGACATTCTCTACCACGACAAAAAGGGATATGAAGACCCTTGGCGCAAACACCAGAAATCACCTATCGCACGCGACATCTGGCTGAAGAGTAACGGAAAGTTTACCAAGCAGACTACCTTTGCCGGCGAAGACCGCTCGCCAGTATGGACATCTGACGAGAAATCATTCTTCTATCTGAGCGAGCAGGACGGCACATTCAATATCTACCGCCGCAGCCTCAACAGTTCAAGCGACAAGCAGATTACCCACCACAAAGGCAATCCGGTAAGATTCCTCACCGCATCCAGCGCCGACCTGCTCTGCTACGGATATGATGGCGAAATCTACACCGTGAAAGAAGGTGGAGAGCCTCAGAAGGTGAACATCTCCATTACAACAGATAATGACGCTCCAAGCCTCGTACGTCAGATTAAAAGCTGGGGAGCTACAGAGATTTCCGTTTCGCCAGACGCCAAGGAAGTGGCTTTCGTGATGCATGGCGACGTATACGTAACTTCTGTAGAATACACCACTACCAAGCGCATTACCGACACACCGCAGCAGGAGCGCGACCTGAGTTTCTCGCCAGACGGCAGAGCCCTGGTCTATGCAGCCGAGCGCAACGGCGTATGGCAGATTTACCAGTCTAAGATCAAGAACGAGAAAGAGAAGAACTTCACCTACGCTACCGACATCGAGGAAGAGCAGTTGGTGAAAACAGGCGTTACATCACAGTATCCTCAATACTCTCCTGACGGCAAGGAAGTGGCTTTCTTCGAAGACCGCGCTGCACTCCGCATCGTCAATCTGAAATCGAAGGAAATACGCACCGTGCTCGATGGCAAATACGTCTACTCTTACAGCGATGGAGACATCGCTTTCGAATGGTCACCAGACAGCAAATGGCTCCTTTCAACCTATATCGGCAACGGCGGCTGGAACAACCAGGATATTGCACTGGTAAAGGCTGACGGCAAGGAGGTTCACAACCTGACCAATTCCGGCTACAGCGACAGCAACGGCAAATGGGTGCTCGACGGCAAGGCAATGCTCTTCCAGAGCGACAGAGCCGGCTACCGCAGTCATGGAAGCTGGGGAGCAGAAGACGATGCCTACATCATGTTCTTCGACCTGGATGCCTACAACCGCTTCAACATGAGCAAGGAAGAAATAGAACTGGCTGACGCCAACAAGGACGAAAAGGAGAAGAAGGAAGACGAGAAGAAGGAAGAGGCTAAAAAGAAGGCTGACGAAAAGCAGAAGAAGACCGGAAAGATAGAGGTGGAAAAAGTGAAGCCACTGGAGCTGGACATCGAAAACTGCCGCGACAGAATCGTACGCCTCACCGCAAACTCTTCGCACATGGGCGATGCTGTGCTCTCTAAAGACGGCGACAAGCTCTACTACCAGGCAGCCTTCGAGGATGATTACGACCTCTGGCAGCACGACCTGAAGGACGGCTCTACCAAGCTCGTGATGAAGGGCGTAGGCCAGGGCAACCTGCAGACCGACAAGGATGTGAAGAACCTCTTCATCTGCAACGGAAGCAGCATCAAGAAGGTGGATCTGAGCGGATTCAGCACCAAGGACATCAGCTTTGAGGCTAACTTCAACTATAAGCCAGCCGAGGAGCGCCAGTATCTCTTCGACCACATATGGCGACAGGTGAAAGACAAGTTCTACGACCCTAAGATTCATGGTGTTGACTGGGAAGGTTACCGCAAGACCTATGAGAAGTTCCTGCCTTACATCAACAACAATTTCGACTTCCAGGAGATGTTGAGCGAAATGCTTGGCGAGCTGAACGCTTCGCATACAGGAGCCCGCTACTACGCTTCGAACAGCGCGCTTACCACCGCCAATCTGGGAGTATTCTTCGAACCTCAGTATCAGGGCGACGGCCTGAAGATTCAGGAGATTATCAAGCGTGGTCCTTTCGATGTGAAGAATACGGGCGTTACAGCCGGCAGCATCATCGAGAGCATCGACGGCGAGGAGATTAAAGCCGGAATGGACTACTTCCCATTGCTCGACGGAAAGGTTGGCAAGAATGTACGCCTCGGCATCAGAAACGCCAAGGGTAAGAAGATGGAGGTTACAGTGAAGGCTATCTCTCAGGGCAAACTCAACAACCTGCTCTACAAGCGATGGGTAGACCGCAACCGCGCTTTCGTTGACAGTATTTCGGGCGGACGCATCGCTTATGTTCACGTTAAGGCGATGGATTCGGAGAGTTTCCGCACCGTTTACAGCGAACTGCTGAGCGACAAGAACCGAAACAGAGACGCTGTAATCGTAGACGAGCGCCATAATGGTGGCGGCTGGTTGCACGATGATCTCTGCACCCTGCTCAACGGCAGGCAGTATCAGGAGTTTGTACCTCACGGCAAGGTAGTTGGCCGCGATCCATTCAACAAATGGGTGAAGCCATCTTGCGTCATGATCTGCGAGAACGATTACAGCAACGGTCACGGTTTCCCATGGGTTTACAAGGAACTCGGAATCGGTAAGCTGATCGGTGCTCCTGTAGCAGGAACCATGACAGCCGTATGGTGGGAAACGCTGATGGACAACACGCTAGTATTCGGTATTCCTCAGGTAGGCTGCCGCGACATGCGTGGCGTGTTCGGCGAGAACACCCAGCTGAACCCAGACATCGAGGTTTACAACAGTCCGGAAGATTTCATCAATGGCCATGATACCCAGCTCGAAAGAGCCGTAAAGGAAATGATGAAGAAATAAACAGAACGCCCTGCAGGGGTCCAGAAGCAGAATCGCTTCTGGACCCCTGCAGGGCGAATTGTTTTTGTAGCAGACAACATTAATTTATTAAACCTTATTAACCCACATTATCGGTAAAAAACCTTCTGTCATGACATAAAACCCTCTAAATCTTTACTTTTTTTCTTGAAAAGGGCGAAAAAGCAAGTGAAAAAGCCATAAAATAAAAAAAAATGAGTATCTTTGCAGAAGATAAGCTGCACTCGGCAATTTGAAAGCAAGCTTTCATTGCGCTCATTTGCGTTATCTTTGCAAAAAATATAAACAAGATTATGGGATTATTCGGATTATTCAGCAACAAAAAGAAGGAAACTCTCGATAAGGGACTTGAAAAAACCAAGGAGAGTGTGTTTGGCAAACTGGCGCGCGCCGTTGCCGGAAAGTCTACCGTCGATGATGATGTGCTCGACGATCTCGAAGAGGTACTCATCACTTCAGACGTAGGTGTAGAAACCACGGTCAAGATTATCCGCCGCATCGAAGAACGTGTGGCCCGCGATAAATATGTTTCAACCAGCGAGCTCAACCGCATTCTGCGCGAGGAAATCGCCATTCTCCTCTCCGAGAATCACAGCGATGACCTGGCAGACTGGGAACTTCCTGCCGACCATAAGCCTTACGTTATCCTCGTAGTAGGCGTAAACGGCGTGGGCAAGACAACCACCATCGGCAAGCTGGCTTACCAGTTTAAGAAGGCTGGCAAGAAGGTTGTTCTGGGAGCTGCCGACACCTTCCGTGCCGCTGCCGTAGAGCAGATTTGCATCTGGGGCGAGCGCGTGGGTGTGCCTGTAGTGAAACAGCAGATGGGAAGCGACCCGGCAAGCGTGGCGTTCGACACCCTGCAGAGCGCCAAGGCAAACGGCGCCGACGTGGTGCTCATCGATACGGCAGGCCGACTGCACAACAAGGTGAACCTGATGAATGAGCTCAAGAAAATAAAGGAAGTGATGAAGAAGGTAATGCCTGAAGCACCAGACGAAGTAATGCTCGTGCTCGACGGAAGTACCGGACAGAATGCATTCGAGCAGGCTAAGCAGTTCTCTGCCGTTACCAACATCTCCTCGCTCGCCATCACCAAGCTCGACGGAACCGCTAAGGGCGGAGTTGTCATCGGCATCAGCGACCAGCTCAAGGTGCCTGTAAAATACATCGGACTGGGCGAAGGAATGGAAGATCTGCAGCTCTTCAACAAGACAGAATTCGTAGACTCTCTCTTTAAAAATTAGAAAATGAAGAAAAATCAGATAGATATTATTACCCTGGGCTGCTCGAAGAATCTCGTAGACAGCGAGTTGCTGATGAAGCAGTTTGAGGCAAACGGCTACCATTGCGTTCACGATTCCAAGCGCCCTCAGGGCGAGATAGCCGTCATCAATACGTGCGGATTCATTGAGGATGCAAAGCAGGAAAGCATCGACACCATCCTGGAGTTTATCCAGGCTAAAGAAGAAGGCCGACTCAGAAAGCTCTATGTAATGGGCTGCCTCTCGCAGCGCTACCAGAAGGAACTGGAAGAAGAAATGCCCGAAGTGGATAAGTTCTACGGCAAATTCAACTACAAGCAGCTTCTGCAGGAACTCGGCAAGGCGGAAGTTTCATCCTGCAACGGCCAGCGTCATCTTACCACTCCGCGCCATTATGCCTACATCAAGATAGCTGAGGGCTGCAACCGCCACTGTGCCTACTGCGCCATTCCTATCATCACCGGCAAGCACGTTTCCCGTCCGAAGGAAGAGATTCTGCAGGAGGTGCGCGAACTGGTAGCAGAAGGCGTGAAGGAGTTTCAGATTATCGCTCAGGAACTCACCTACTACGGCGTAGATATTGACGGCAAGCATCATATTACCGAACTCATCAGCGAGATGGCTGATATTCCGGGCGTGAAATGGATTCGCCTGCATTACGCTTATCCGAACCAGTTCCCAATGGATCTTCTGGACGTGATGCGCGAGAAGCCAAACGTATGCAAATATCTCGACATTGCCCTCCAGCACATCAGCGACCACATGCTCACCAGCATGCATCGCCACGTAACGAAGCAGGAAACCATCAATCTGCTGAAGGCCATCCGCGAACGCGTGCCAGGCATTCACATCCGCACTACGCTGATGGTTGGTTTTCCAGGCGAGACAGATGAGGATTTCCACGAACTCCTCGACTTCGTACGCGAACAGAGATTTGAGCGCATGGGCGCCTTTGCCTACTCTGAGGAAGAAGGAACCTACAGCGCCACCCACTACGAAGACAACGTGCCTGCCGAGGTAAAGCAGCGCCGGCTGGACGAACTGATGATTCTGCAGCAAGACATCAGCTCTGAGGTTGAGGCTGATAAGGTGGGCAAAACCATGACCGTTATCATTGACCGCAAGGAAGGCGATTACTACATCGGACGAACAGAGTTCTGCTCTCCGGAAGTAGACCCTGAGGTTCTGATCCGTGCCGATGAGAAGCGTCTGCGCGTGGGTAGTTTCTATCAGGTAGAAATTACTACAAGCGAGGAATTTGACCTCTATGGCAAGGTGGTGAAATAATCATTCTCTCCCCCATAGCCTGGAGTTTTAGAAATTTTGACTACATATTAAATAAATATGAACAATAAGGAATACATCGCTGAACTGGCTCAGCAAACCGGCTATTCGCAGGAAGACACCCAGAAGTTGGTGCGCAAGGCGATAGACGCTATGATTGCCGAGTTTGAGGATGGAGAAGCTGTCTCTATCCCCAATTTTGGCACCTTCGAAGTGAAGAAGCGCATGGAGCGAGTGGTGGTTAATCCTACTACCAAGAAGCGTCAGCTGGTGCCGCCTAAGTTGGTGTTGGGTTTCCGACCGGTAGCTTCGGTCAAGGAAAAACTAAAGAATGGAGGGGATGAGCAATGAGCAAATTCAGTTTAAATACACTCGGAAAACTGCTGGCAGATAAGAGCGGTCTGAGCCAGGTGGAAGCAGAACTCTTCATCCGAAAGATGTTTGATGTGTGCAACCAGGGACTCGAAGCCGACAAGCAGGTGAAGATAAAATGGCTGGGCACCTTTAAGGTACAGGCCACGAAAGACCGTGAAAGCATCAATGTGAACACGGGCGAGCGCTTCACCATTGAAGGCAGAGACAAACTCACCTTCACGCCTGACAACATCCTGAAAGAAATCGTGAACAAGCCATTCGCCCAATTTGAAACGGTGGTAGTAAATGACGGCGTAGATTTCGATGAAATAGATGAGAAGTTTGGAGAAGAACAGACAGAAGATGCTCCTGAACAAGTAATCGATTTTCTGGACGAAGAAAAAACTGCAACTCCAAATCCGGAGGTTGTCGTAATCGGATCTGAAAAGGAAAAGGAAAAAGAAGCCGAAGACGAACTGGCAAAGCAAATTGCTATTGAACAAGCTAAACTGGAAAAATTAAAACAAGCCCAACTGGAGCAGGAGAAACTTGAACAGGAAAGACTGGAGCAGGAAAGACTGAAGCAGGAAAGACTGGAGCAGGAGAAGCTTGAATTAGCCCAGCAACAGCAAGCCCTGAAAGCAGTTGTTGAACCTGCAGTACCTGCATCAGATGAATCTGAAGATGAAGAGGAGGAAGAAGAAGAAGAATCTTCCAATTCTCATCATATTGTTATTCCTCGCTATCTGGTCGTTGCAGTCTGTCTCATCGTAGTAGCTTTGATTGGCGGAATGGGATGGTTTGCCTTCAACTATGGTCAGATGACTGCCCAGCGCGATCATCTAGCCATGCAGCTAAACCAGTATCATCAGGCTCCAGCCAAGAAAGTCCCAGCCAAACCAGCTGCCGCCCCACTCTCTCAGGAACAGAAACTCCGCCAGAAAGCGATGGAAGACAGCATCCGTATGGCTAAAACTGCAGAAGCAGTAAAACTGGCTGAAAATTCGGATGAGGAAAGTGCTAACGCAGAAAAGGCTAAGCAGGCTGAAGCAAAGGCTAAGGCAGAAGCTAAAGATAAAGCCGAAGAAAAGGCTGCTTCGAAAATAGCATCATCCCAGTATGATAAGGACGCTCGCGTACGCACGGGAGCTTACCGAATCATAGGAGTTGCCCAGACCGTTACGGTTGGCGCCGGTCAGACCCTCGAACAGATTAGTACCCGCTATTTAGGTTCCGGCATGGAATGCTACGTAGAAGCCCTGAATGGTACAAGCACCGTAAAAGCCGGACAGAAAATCAAGATTCCGAAACTGGAATTGAAAAAGAAAAAGAAGTAAAGTACTGAACAAACAAAAATCGCCCTGTAAGAGCAAATATAATTTTGCACTTACAGGGCGACATTGGTTTATGTTAACATTACTTGCCCAACACTTCATCAAGCAAAGTGTAGAAAGCAGGATCCTCACCAACGATGGTCTTGATAATCTTACCGTTAGCATCAATCACAATCTTTGTAGGGAAACCCTGAACAGCATAGTCGCTGAGAACCTTGCTGTCCTTCGGATTGTAAACATGAATCCATGGCAACTGGTGCTTCTCAACAGCAGCCTTCCACTTAGCCTCTGTATCATTACAATCTACACCAAGAATTTCAAACTTACCCTTGTACTTCTCGTAATACTCCTTCATCTTAGGCATTCCCTTGATGCACCATCCGCACCATGAACCCCAGAAATCGAGTACGACAATCTTGCCGCGAAGGCTGGAAAGCTTAAAATCATTTCCCTTAATATCCTTCAGCGTAAAGTCAGGAGCCTCAACACCGGCAGCCTGCACCTTCTTAGCCTTCTCCTCAGCCTCAGCACGCTTCTTAGCCATATCAATCATTGGCTGGTAGAAAGCCTTCATTCTGCCGTTCTTCACATTCTCAGAGAGCAAGCCCAGCAGTTTCTCCATCTTGCTGACATCATCAAACTGCTCGAAGATAGTAGCACAAGACTCATAATCAGGATGCTGTTTTACAAAATTGAAAATCTTATCGTCCTTTGCCTTTTGCAGGGCAGGAGCCTTCTGCTCATACTCTGCCATGATGGTCTGCTGGGTCTCACCATTCTTGATTCTCTGGTTCAGGGAAGCTTCGTAATCTCTCAACTCCTTATTAGCATTCTCCAGCAGAACATCTACTTCATGATACTGCTGATAGAACTTAGAACCCGAAATATCGAAGCGGGTCTTTGCATCGCCCTTAACTTCAGCCTTCTCGCCAGGAACACAAGGCAGGTTGAACATAAACTGACCTGCACCACGATAAGCTTCAGGTGAGAGGAAAACGTATCCGGCTGCCTTATCAAGGTTTGCAGAATAGGTAAACTTGCCATTCTTCACCAAAACCGTATCCATCTTAACATTTCTGCCCTTGTAAACAAGTACAGAATCGGAATTGAAATTCTTCAAATCCACCTTCAACTGGAAGTTGCTCTTCTGAGCCATTGCAACGGTTGATGCAAGCATCAGAGCCGCAGATAAAATCGCTGTTTTCATTTTTCTTTTATTATATTTATTCTGATTACACCTTATTATATATAAGGAACGAAGAACGCCTGGTTCGTCGTCATCCTTATTCTTCATACTCGGTAGTATCCTCAATACCCGCCTCGGCCAAAGCCTCCTTGCGCTCAACGCAGGTTCCGCATTTGCCACAATGCTTCTCACCGCCCTTATAGCAGCTCCAGGTTTCAGCATAGTCAATGCCCAACTTCTTGCCTATCTCCGCAATCTGCCCTTTGGTAATATTCGTATAAGGAGCCACCACGCGCACATCAACGAACGTTCCTGCTTCAGCAGCCTCATCTATCGCCTTGATAAACTCCGGACGACAGTCTGGGTAAATCGTATGATCGCCACCATGGTTAGCGATGAAAACTTTCTTCAGATTATTACTCTCAGCAATGCCGATGGCAATGCTCAGCATGATTCCATTACGGAAAGGAACCACCGTACTCTTCATATTATCATCAGCATAATGACCCTCAGGAATTGCATCGGCACCTTCAAGAAGAGAACTCTTGAAATACTGATGCATGAAACCCAAATCTATCGTAATATGCTTGATTCCCAAACGCTCACAATGCATCTTGGCGAAGGGAATTTCACGCTCGTTATGATTACTTCCATAGTTAAAACTAATGCCGAGCGCAATCTCGTCTTTCTTATCGTAGAGCAGCGTGATGCTATCCATGCCACCGCTCACAATGATTACTGAATCCTTCATTTTACTTTGAATTTTGAAATTTGAAATTTGAACTGTTTGATTACTTTTACTTCACCCGAACAGGCAGCGGAATGCTTCTTCCACCTTCCTTACGGGATGAATTTCTATCTTATATTTCTTATGGTCGAAACCATGATTGTTGTACTTCGGAATGATGATGTGCTGGAATCCCAGTTTCTCGGCCTCAGCAATACGCTGCTCGATACGGCTCACCGGACGAACCTCACCGCTCAGACCTACCTCGCCTGCCATACACCAACCTTGCTCGATAGGCGTGTCAACATTGCTGCTCAATACGGCTGCCAACACACTCAAGTCCATGGCAGGATCGGTGACTCTCAATCCACCGGCAATATTCAGGAACACATCCTTCTGCATCAGTTTGAACCCCACACGTTTCTCCAGAACCGCCAGGAGCATGTTCAAACGGCGCTGGTCAAAACCAGTTGCCGAACGTTGCGGAGTTCCATAGGCAGCTGTTGAAACCAAAGCCTGCGTCTCTACCAGGAACGGGCGGACACCCTCGATGGCTGCGCTGATGGCAACACCCGAAAGCCCGTCATGATCTTCAGTAAGCAGCAACTCTGAAGGATTGCTCACCTGTCGGAGTCCGCCTTGCATCATCTCGTAGATTCCCAACTCAGAAGTACTTCCGAATCGGTTTTTGATGCTTCTCAAAATGCGGTACATATAATGCTGGTCGCCCTCAAACTGAATTACCGTATCTACGATGTGCTCCAAAATCTTTGGTCCGGCAAGCGTTCCCTCCTTATTAATATGACCTATCAGAATGACCGGAATGCCACTCGTCTTGGCAAAACGGAGCAGGGAGGCTGCACACTCGCGAACTTGGGAAACAGAACCTGGCGAACTGTCAACCTCTTCTGTAGAGATAGTTTGGATAGAATCTATAACTATCAGCTGAGGAGCCACTTCCTGAATATGGCTGAAGATTTTCTCCAACTGCGTTTCACAGAGAACCGTAATATGATCAAAGGCTCCTTCTGATGAAAGAGAAGCCGTTTTCAGAGTGTCCGCAGAAGAGCCATCTCTGAGCATCGCCTGTCCTTTAGCCAACCGGTCGGCACGGAGTTTAATCTGATGGGCACTTTCCTCTCCGCTCACATACAGGATGCGGCGGTCAGTCATGTTCAGAATAGTCTGCAAGGTGAGCGTACTCTTACCGATTCCCGGTTCACCGCCCAGGAGCGTAATGCTGCCAGGGACCATTCCGCCACCCAGCACACGGTTCAGCTCCTCGTCCCTCATATCGATGCGCGGTTCATCAATCGCAGAAATATCGCGAAGTTTCATCGGCGCAGCGTCATGCTCGCTGTGCTGCCCACCAAACATCGTGGCAGCTCCACCATGACGCATGGTCATTCCGGCATTCTTCGCAGCCTGCGATCCGGAATCAGCAGCAATACGAATTTCCTTAAATGTATTCCATTGTCCGCAGCTAGGACATTTGCCCATCCATTTGGCACTTTCCTGTCCGCAATTGCTGCACACAAAAGCAATCTTATCTTTCGCCATTTTATCTCATTTATATGTAATAACGTTTTAACTGCGCACAAAGGTACTATTTATTATCGAAAAATCCAAAAAAAAAGTAATTTGTTAAGAATATATTTCATTTCTCTCCATTTTGTTTAACAAATCAGGCAGAAGGAAGCGCAAAACACGAATTTTGCAAACCCGATATAGCAAACAGACGATTTCATCTACTAAAAATCATAAAAACCGCTACTATATTTTGCTGATTCAAATATAATTTGTATCTTTGCCTTCGGTTTTTGAAACCAGCAGAAAGGTTTAGAACAATAAATTAGTACATAAACTAAATAAATTTAGGTAAAATGAAAATTGAAGATTTTAACTTTGCCGGTCACAAGGCAATCGTGCGCGTTGACTTCAACGTGCCATTGGATGAAAATGGTAATGTAACAGACGACACTCGTATCCGCGGTGCCCTTCCTACATTGAAGAAGGTACTTGCAGACGGCGGTGCGCTCATCATGATGAGCCACATGGGTAAGCCAAAGGGCAAGGTTAAACCAGAGCTTTCTCTCTCTCAGATTGTTAAGAACGTATCAGACGCTCTCGGCGTAGACGTTAAGTTCGCTAAGGACTGCGGTAACGCTGATGCTGAAGCAGCTGCCTTGAAGCCAGGTGAGGCTCTCTTGCTCGAGAACCTCCGCTTCTATCCAGAAGAGGAAGGAAAGCCAGTTGGCGTTGAGAAGGGTACTCCAGAATTTGATGCTGCTAAGGCTGAGATGAAGGAGCGCCAGAAGAAGTTCGCTGCTAAGTTGGCTTCTTACGCTGACGTATATGTAATGGACGCATTCGGTACAGCTCACCGCAAGCACGCTTCTACAGCTGTCATCGCTGATTCTTTCGACAAGGATCACAAGATGCTCGGCTTCTTGATGGAGAAGGAAGTTAAGGCTGTTGACGCAGTTCTCGGCAACATCAAGCGCCCATTCACAGCTATCATGGGTGGTTCTAAGGTTTCTACTAAGATCGGTATCATCGAGAACCTGTTGACTAAGGTTGACAACCTGATTCTCTGCGGTGGTATGACTTATACATTCTCTAAGGCTCTCGGCGGCAAGATCGGTATGTCTATCTGCGAGGATGACAAGCTCGACGTTGCTCTCGACGTAATCAAGAAGGCTAAGGAGAATGGTGTAAACCTCGTACTCGGCACAGACTCTATCTGCGGTGACGACTTCAAGAACGACTGCAATACTCAGGTTTGCCCATCTAACAACATCCCTGACGGTTGGGAGGGTATGGACGCAGGTCCTGAGACTCGCAAGGCTTTCGCAGCTGCCATCAAGGGTGCCAAGACTATCCTCTGGAACGGTCCTGCAGGTGTATTCGAGTTCGACAACTTCGCTGGTGGTTCTAAGGCTATCGCTGACGCAATCGCTGAGGCTACTAAGGAAGGTGCATTCTCACTCATCGGTGGTGGTGACTCTGTAGCTTGTATCAACAAGTTCGGTTTGGCTGATCAGGTATCTTACATCTCTACAGGTGGTGGTGCTCTCCTCGAGGCTATCGAGGGCAAGGTATTGCCAGGTGTAGCAGCTATCGAGAAGTAATCTTATGTTTAAAAGAAAGCCATTTGAAAAAAGGGCTTGATTTTTCACAAGAAAAAAATAGGTTGGAGGGCATCCTATGTGATGTCCTCCAATTTTCAGTTTTAACTGAATCCCCTAATAATCTACAGATTCTCTCTATAAACAGAACTGTATCTTTCATTTAAAACAAGCAACAGAAAACATAAATTCTAAAATAATTTGATAAACTACAGGAATATAATTTTCTGATTTTAAAACGAATACATGGATTGGATTGTTAATCTCTTCACCAATACCGAGTCAGTGGCTCACATCGCCCTACTCTACGCTATCGTGATAGCTATTGGTGTTTACCTTGGAAAGATAAAGATTGGCGGCATTTCATTAGGTGTCACCTTCGTTCTCTTCGCAGGTATTTTGGCTGGCCACGTTGGCTTCACCGGTCCAAAGGAAATTCTCACATTCGTGCAAGACTTCGGCTTGATCCTCTTCGTCTTCATGATTGGTCTCCAGGTAGGACCTGGCTTCTTCGAGAGTTTCAAGAAAGGTGGTGTTACACTCAACATGCTTTCGGCTAGCGCTATTCTGCTCAACATCCTCGTGATGTTTGGTTGCTATTATCTCTTCTTTGATACGAGCAACCCTAACAACCTGCCTATGATGGTAGGTACTCTCTATGGTGCGGTTACTAATACTCCGGGTCTTGGTGCTGCCAACGAGGCTTTGCTCAGCGTCTTCCCTAATGGTGCTCCAAGTATTGCCAATGGTTATGCATGTGCTTATCCTCTTGGTGTAGTGGGCATTATCGGTGCTACTATCCTTATCAAGTACATCTGTAAGATTAATACTGCTGATGAGGAAGAACAGCTTAACGAAGAAGATGCCGCCAACCCACACGCTAAGGCCCATAACATGCACTTGCGCGTGGAAAATGCTTATATTACAGGCAGAACGCTGAGAGAAGTATCAGAGTTCTTGAACCGTGACATTGTATGTTCACGACTGCTCCACAATGGCGAGGTGAGCATTCCTAACAGCAAGACTAAGTTTGAGGTTGGAGACGAATTGCTCGTTGTATGTGCAGAGGCTGATGCAGAAGCCATCAAGGCTTTTATCGGACCAGAGGTTGAAGCTGAATGGGACCGCGAGAAGGATGAAGTACAGCATTTTGTTTCTCGCCGTATCGTCGTTACCCGTCCGGAAATGAACGGTAAGACCTTGGGTAAGATGCACTTCTCCAGCGTATACGGCGTTAACGTAACCCGTATTTCCCGTCAGGGAATGGACATCTTTGCAGGCAGAAACCACCACTTCCACGTAGGTGATAAGATCTTGGTTGTAGGTCCTGAAGAGAATGTGAACCGTGTGGCTGAAATTATGGGCAACTCTGTAAAGCGCCTCGATGCGCCTAACATTGCCACTATCTTCGTAGGCATTATGGTAGGTATTATCTTCGGTTCTCTCCCATTTGCCATTCCGGGAATGCCGGTGCCTTTGAAGTTGGGTATTGCCGGAGGTCCGCTTATCATCGCCATCCTCATCGGCCGTTTCGGCTATCGCATGAAGCTGGTAACTTATACGACGACTTCGGCTAATATGATGCTGCGAGAAATAGGACTTGTACTCTTCCTGGCGAGTGTGGGAATCAAGGCTGGAGCCGGATTCTGGGACACAGTAGTACAGGGTGACGGTTTGAAATATGTGGGATGCGGTTTCCTCATCACCGTTATTCCTATCCTCATCATCGGTACGATTGCCCGCCTGAAGTTTAAGTTCAACTACTTCACCATCATGGGTATGCTCGCCGGTACTTACACAGACCCTCCTGCATTGGCTTATGCAAATGCTTCTTGCTCAAAGGAGGCTCCAGCTGTAGGATACTCTACGGTTTATCCATTGAGCATGTTCCTCCGTATCTTTACAGCCCAGATAGTGGTGCTGTTCTTCTGCGGAGCGTAAGACTTACAAAAGTTAACAAAACAACTGAAAATAGTTATAAATTATAAAAGAGGTGCACAAAGACAAAAATTTGTGCACTTTTTTTGTTGTCTTTTCAGAAATTCTTCGTACCTTTGAGCACAAGAAACAAACCTAATGAATCTTCTAGGAACAGCTATCGTTCCTATATGATGCAGATTTTTTCGAAAAATGAAACAATAACCCTATAAACGTTAGTAAGCGTATGAAGAAATTGGGATTTCTGATAACCATACTAGTCATCACGTCCTTGCCCGCTTGGAGTCAAGGAGCCAAAAGTATCCGCATTACAGAGGTGATGACCGACAACCGTACCAATCTTGTAGATGAGTACGGGCAGCACAAACCATGGGTGGAATTGAGCAATTCCTCCTTTACCACGTATAATGTGCGTGGTATGTTCCTAACCACCGACCGAAGGGTTCTCGACAAGAAAATGTCGCCTGAAGCTCGTCGACAGTTGATGTGTCCATTGCCTAACAATGAACCACGAACCACACTGGGAGGCAAGAAGAGCATCGTTATCTTCGACAGCAGTTCCTGGTACCAGGATGGCAGGAACGGACAACATTGGAAGGCAAAGAATTCTTCCAACTCGGGACCTTTTCATCTCAATCTTATTCTACAGGAAAAGATGCCCAACTGGATAGCACTCTATGACGGAAATGCCGTTGACCTGATTGACTCCGTAAGCGTGCCAGTGTTGGCTGCCGATGAGAGTTTTGAACTGAGTAAGGACCTCAAGACATGGGAGAAAGCCATTGCCGGATCAGTAACTCCAGGCTATCTGCCTCAAAACACAGGTTTGAGTAAAGCCCAGCAATTGAAGAAAAGCGACCCATACGGAATAGGAATCGCCGTACTTTCAATGGGAATCGTATTTGCCTGCCTTGCTCTCCTCTTCATCGTGTTCTGGGTTTTCGGAGCCTACATGAAACATAAACAGCGCATCGCCCGTGCTACTGAGAAGCACGCCACCTTATTATATAAGACAGGAAAGAAGACCATCGAGGTTACTCAAGGCCTCAGTCATAAGACCAACGTGATTCTGAAAGATGGTTTAGAAACCAAGGGTATTGATAAGGAGATTTACATGGCAGTCATCTCCCTTGCACTACAGGAATATCTGGAAGATGTTCATGATGTAGAACCAGGCATTATCACCATCAAGCCAAAACAGACCAGATGGAATGCTCCGAAATTCAACAACAACAATAACAACGTTAAAATATAAAAACTATGGCAAAGTACGAATATAAGGTTAAAGGCGTAGATTACGTCGTTGAAATACAGGATATTGAAGGCAATATCGCCAATGTAACCGTGAATGGAATTCCATTCGAAGTGGAAATGAAACAGCCGGTTAAGAGCAGTAAGCAGAAAGTAAAGTTAACTGATGGACAAAACAACATTTCTGCCAGCTCTGTTGCAAGCGCAGGTTCTGCTGCAGGTTCAAGTTCTGCAGCAAGTTCTGATTCTGCTTCATCAAGCAAACAGGCAACTCCTGCTGCAGGCAAACCAGTTGTTGCCCCTCTGCCTGGCACTATCAACGAAATCAAGGTGAAAGTCGGTGACAAGGTGAACACAGGCGATACTGTTGTCGTTCTCGAAGCCATGAAGATGCAGAACAGCATCGATGCAGAAACTTCGGGAACCATTACCAGCATCAACGTGAACGAGGGAGACGCAGTAATGGAAGGAGACACGCTTGTTACGATCGCGTAATAAGCTGTTTAGACAAAAAGCTAATGATTACTCTTCACAATCAAAAGACTAATCATAAAATTCAATGTTCAACTTTCAAAGTTCAAAGTAAATTATGGATTTCATCATACAAAACTTCAATGAGTTTCTTACCTTTACGGGCTTTGCCAACGCCTCGGCAGGAAACCTCATCATGATTCTAGTGGGAGCACTCTTTATCTGGCTCGCCATCAAGAAAGATTTTGAGCCGCTGCTTCTGGTTCCTATCGGATTGGGAATCATTCTTGGCAACATTCCATTCCGTGCCGATGCAGGACTCGAAATAGGTTTATACGAAGACAACTCCGTTCTGAACATCTTCTACCAGGGAGTGAAACAGGGCTGGTACCCGCCACTCGTATTTCTGGGCATTGGAGCCATGACCGACTTCTCTGCGCTCATTTCCAACCCGAAGCTCATCCTGATTGGAGCCGCTGCCCAATTTGGAATCTTCGGCGCATATATGATTGCACTGGCTCTGGGATTCGAACCTAACCAGGCAGCTGGCATTGCCATTATCGGAGGAGCAGACGGACCAACCGCCATCTTCCTGAGCAGCAAACTGAGTCCGAACCTCATGGGAGCCATTGCGGTTTGCGCCTACTCTTACATGGCACTGGTGCCTGTAATCCAGCCACCTTTGATGCGACTACTTACAACCAAGAAAGAGCGCGTCATCAAGATGAAACCGGCACGTCAGGTTTCACAGACCGAAAAGATTCTCTTCCCTATCATCGGTCTGCTTCTCACCACCTTTATCGTTCCATCCGGTTTGCCATTATTAGGAATGCTATTCTTCGGAAATCTTCTGAAAGAGAGTGGGAAGACAACTCGACTCGCCAAGACAGCAAGCAGTAGCTTGAATGATATTGTCGTTATCCTCCTCGGCCTGACCGTAGGCTGTTCTACCCAGGCTTCAGAGTTTCTGACATTAAACACCATCAAAATCTTTGCTCTCGGTGCTCTTGCTTTCATCATCGCATCGGCAAGCGGGATCTTATTCGTCAAGCTGATGAATCTCTTCTTGCCAAAAGGCAAGAAACTGAACCCACTTATTGGAAACGCCGGAGTGAGTGCCGTACCAATGAGTGCACGCATCTCCAACAACCTAGGTCTGGAATACGACCGCCACAACTTCCTTCTCATGCACGCCATGGGACCAAACGTTGCGGGAGTCATCGGTTCTGCCGTTGCAGCCGGAGCTTTGCTGGGATTCTTCAATTAAAAGTTGAGCCACCAAGCTATCCCTCCAGGATAAGCACATAAAAAAATAGAATCGCCCTGAAAGGACAAAAGCATCTTACATTCAATGCTTTCCCTTTCAGGGCGACTTTTTTATTTTTTTTAGCTCTTAACCCGCATTCGCATTTTTCCTTCAAAGGAAATGATAACCTCAACCTGATAACTCAAACTGCTGTCAGGCATTGCCAGAACAGCAAGATAATGAATGCCAGATTCATCTATCTTATTGAATACGATGTCGCTCAATATAGACTGGTCCAAGAAAGAAGCAGGAACCTGCTTATCGAAATCCTTCTTATGAAAATCACGAGAGAACAGACAGTTGGCACCATGATAAACATGCAAGTTCACAATATTATCATAATAAACATTGTCTACCTCAACACCATCATCATTATAAGAACTCTTGTAGACCTTATAACTTGTTGGGTTAACCTGTACGTAGAGATGATATTTCTCATCGCCCCTTACAACCACCGTATCACGTTTAATCAGCGTATTCTGATTCAGCGCCACGGAAGCATGGTTGTGGATGAACTGCTGCAAATAAGACTTATCTTCCGTCTTCACCAGCTTAACCACATCCCCATTCTGCACTTTAAACTGGAAAATATGCTCAGCCTGTTTTACAATCGGATATTTTGCAAGATTAGCACCCTTCATTACAAGCGTATCGCCAGCAATGTAGAAGTAGACAGGCTGACTGGTTGAATCAGGATAATAAATCGTATCGCCTTTTACGCGGAACGCCACATCATCCTCATCGTCATCGTTCAACCAAATGCCTTGCAACATCTTCTTAGCCGCAGTATCTTCCTTCACTTCCTGTTGCTTTTCGACCTTCTGCCCACAAGCAACAAGAGTCAAGATACAACTGAGCAGCCATAAATTAACTATCTTTTTCATGATGAGTTCTTTAAATAAATTAATCGGTAAAAGCTGATGCCAATTCTACTCGAAATAATCAGCCTCTTCGAAAGACTTTGCCTTGGTTCTGTCTTTTTCTGACGTAAGCACCTCAACTCCTTTAATAGGCCATTTTATTCCGATAGTAGGATCATCCCAATGAATACTGGCTTCGTAATCAGGAGCATAAACATTATCTACTTTATAAATAAAGATGACTTCGTCACTCAGTACCAGGAAACCATGGGCAAAACCGCGAGGAATGAAAAACTGACGTTTGTTCTCTCCACTCAGTTCAACCATTACATATTTACCGAAAGTCTTACTGCCCTTTCTCAAGTCAACAGCTACATCCAGCACGCGGCCTTTGATGACACGCACCAACTTAGCCTGCGAGAATTCACCTTTCTGATAGTGCAAACCTCTGAGCACACCACGAGCCGACATCGATTCATTGTCTTGCACAAACTCCACATGCCCTCCAACGTGAGCATCAAAGTCAGCCTGCTTCCATGCTTCAAAGAAATAGCCGCGAGCATCTTCAAATACCCGAGGTTCTATCAGCCAGACTCCTTCAATTTCTGTCTCTGTATATTTCATTGATTTATACCTTATTTATTTTAGGCACAAAGGTAATACTTTTTCCCGAAACGACAAAACAAATTAGACTTTTTATGATTTCATCGAAAATTTTCTCTATTTTCTGTTGGTCATTTCCGAAAAAATCACTACCTTTGCAAACGTGAATAGACTAGAAAGACATATAGAGATCCTACTTTTGAGCAACGATTGCGTGATTGTCCCAGGATTTGGTGGCTTCATGGCTCATCATGTAGATGCGCGTTACGATGGCAGAGACAGCATGTTTTTGCCACCGCTGAGAACTATTGGCTTTAACCCACAGCTCCAGATGAACGATTCTCTCCTTGCACTTTCGTATGTTGAAGCATACGACATCAGCTATCCGGAAGCTTTGAACCGCATTGCTGATGAAGTGACAGAGATGCGTCAGACTCTGGAGAATTCAGGAAAATTTGAACTGAATGATATTGGCACCATCATATTGAACGAAGACGGAAATTATACCTTCGAACCATGCGAGGCGGGCATTCTTACCCCTGAGTTGTATGGTTTGGGTGGCTTAAACATGCTCCCACTCGCGCAGATTTCTGCAGAAGAGGTTCAGAAGACTGAAGATTCTGCTGCTTCAATCATTGAAATGCCAGCAAAGACAGTAGAAAACAATCGTACAGAAAGCGAAGTCAAGAATCAGGATAGTAACCAGAAGATGGAGAGTGGACTCTCTGTCAACAATTCTGTGTTCGTTAACGAAGAAGAATCAAATGCCGAATTCATCAGCATCAAGAAGAGCTGGTTGCGCAATATTGCAGCAGCCTGCATCGCTCTCATTGCATTCTTCACCTACTCTTCTCCATTGGGAACCCCAACCGTTCAGAAGAGCCAAATCGACACAGGCATGCTGAACCGCATCATGCCTAAGGAGATTAATAAGGTTGCGCAACCTCAAGAACTGGTTCTTAGTACAGAATCACAGGCAGAAGAGAGCATTCCTGCCAAGTCTGTCAACATGACTCAGGACAACGAATTGCAAACAGCTTCTTCTTACTATAGCATCGTTTTGGCAAGTCGTGTTACCAAGCGCAATGCTGCGAGCTATGCTGAACTTCTCCAAAACAAGGGATTCAAGGAAGCTAGGGTGTTAATTACGGATAATAATGTAAAAGTTATATACGGAACATACTCTACCGAGGGCGAAGCTTATACTGCTCTCAACCGTTTACACAACTATGATGCTTTTACTGACGGCTGGATTACGAAAGTGAAAGAATAGTTGATAGTTAAGAGTTTATAGCTTATAGCTAGAACAAATAGCAAGGAGTATCGGAAACTTCTACAACACATTATTATAATAAAGACAGAAAAGTAAGAAAAAGAATATGAAAAGAGTACGTTGTCCTAAATGCGATAATTTTATCACCTTCGATGAGACCAAGTATCAGGCAGGTCAGAGTCTCGTTTTCGTTTGTCCTAATTGCAATAAGCAGTTTGGCATCCGAATGGGAGTTTCCAAGCTCCGCGAAACTCGCAAGGAGGAAAAACTTGACGAGAATGCCAACGAGAAGGGATACGGTTCTATCGTTGTCATCGAGAACGTATTCGCTTACAAACAGGTCATCCCGCTCCAGTTAGGCGACAACATCATCGGCCGCTACATGAAGAACAGCGGAATCAACTGCCCTATCGAAACCGTAGACCCAAGCGTTGACATGAACCATTGCGTAATCAACGTTAGCCGCGACAAGAAAGGCAAATTGAAATATGTACTCCGCGATGGACCAAGTTATACAGGAACTTTCGTTGACAATGAGATTCTGGGTGACAGAGAACGCCGCGTTATCGAAGACGGAACCCTGTTCACCATCGGAGCAACTTCTATCATTCTCCGCACAGCAGACAGTGAAGAAGAAAACTAAGAAGTTTCGATTATCAAAATAAACACTTCAAAAGGAGCAATTAGATGTTGGTTTACATTCAATTGCTCCTTTTTCACTTAACGGAAACGTAAAAACACGCCATATTTCTAACTTTCTGAAAGAAATCTACTATATTTCGTAATCTTTTTGCTTTTATTTTCTTTAAATTAAAAGAAAATGTGTACCTTTGCATCGAAAAATAAGAAATAGAAACGAATTACGTTAGGTTATGGATGTAGCAATCGTAAAATATAATGCCGGAAATATCTATTCCGTAGTCAACGCCATGAAGCGTTTAGGCATCGAACCTGTACTTACAGATGATGCAGAAATGCTCCAGAAGGCTGACCGCGTTCTCTTCCCAGGACAAGGCCAGGCAAGAGAAGCAATGGAATATCTGAAGGCTCATCAGCTTGATCAAGTAATCAAGAACTTGAAGCAACCAGTCCTGGGCATTTGTGTAGGACAGCAACTCTTGTGCCGCCATTCGGAAGAAGGTGACGTAGATTGCATCGGAATCTTTGATGTAGATGTAAAGCGATTCCTGCCTCAGAAACACGAAGACAAGGTGCCTGCTATGGGCTGGAATGAAATCTATGATTTGAAGACAGACCTTTATAAGGGGTTCGGAAACAGAATGGATTCTGACTCAGACAAGTCTACCGCTGATGCACTGCTTCATCCCTACTCCTATTTCGTACATAGTTATTATGTGCCACTCTGCGAGGAGACCATTGCCAAGGCAGAATACATTCTTCCTTATAGCGCATCGCTCCACAAAGATAATTTCTATACCTGCCAGTTCCATCCGGAAAAGAGCGGAAAGGTGGGAGAACGGATTTTAAAGAATTTTTTAGAGATAAAATAAAAGAGAAAATACAAATATGATAGAATTAATTCCAGCTATCGACTTGATAAATGGCCAGTGTGTTCGTCTTACCAAAGGCGATTACGACCAGAAGAAGGTTTACAATGACAATCCTGCCGAGATTGCAAAACAGTTTGAGCAGATGGGCTTCAAACGCCTTCACGTAGTAGACCTCGATGGAGCCAAGTCAAAGCACATCGTAAATGATGCGGTGTTGAAGGCCATTACCACAGAAACCTCTCTCGTGGTTGATTTCGGTGGCGGAATCAAGACCGAAGAAGATATTGAGAAAGCTTTTGCTGCAGGAGCAAGCATGGTTACAGTGGGCAGCATTGCCGTCACCAATCCTGAACTCTTCATGCAATGGCTAGACAAGTATGGAGCTGACCGCCTGATTCTGGGAGCCGACGTAAGAAACGGAAAGATTTCTATCAACGGATGGAAAGAAGATTCTTCTGAAGATCTCCTTCCTTTCCTGAAAAAGTACATCGATAAAGGAGTACGCTATGTTCTCTGCACAGAAATCAGCAAAGACGGAACGCTGCAGGGACCTGCCATAGAACTCTACAAAGAAGTAATGGCTGCCTATCCTCAACTGCATCTTATCGCCTCAGGCGGAGTGAGTTGCAACGAAGACATCGAAGCATTGGAAACTGCAGGAATTCCTGCCGTAGTATTTGGAAAAGCTTTCTACGAAGGGAAAATCGATGTTAAGAAACTAGTTAATAGTTAAATAGTTGACAGTTAATATTAATAGCTGACAGTTGATTGCTCGGAGCTATTCTCGACACGCCCTGTAAGGGCAAAAGCTTCAATCGATAAGAATTAAAATACAATGGTGAAAATTCAAAGTAAAAGCAAAGGATTAGCTAAACGAATCGTTCCTTGTCTTGATGTAAAGAACGGCGAGACGGTAAAGGGAACCAATTTCGTAAACCTTCGCAGCGCTGGTGACCCGGTAGAACTGGGAAAAGCTTATAGCGATGCTGGAGCCGATGAGCTCGTATTCCTCGATATTACAGCGAGTTTCGAAGAGCGCAAAACCTTTACGGATATGGTAACCCGCGTGGCTGCCGAAATCAATATCCCATTTACTGTGGGAGGTGGAATCAATGAACTCAAAGATGTTGACCGCCTGCTCAACGCAGGAGCCGACAAGGTTAGCATCAACAGTGCTGCCATCCGACATCCGGAGCTCATCGATGAAATTGCCAACCATTATGGCTCACAGGTTTGCGTATGCGCCATTGATGCACGTCTCGATTCTGACGGCTGGCACTGTTATGTAAAAGGCGGAAGAGAACGGGTGGAACTAGGACTGTTTGACTGGGCTAAGGAAGTAGCCGACCGGGGTGCCGGTGAAATTCTCTTTACCAGTATGGATCATGACGGTGTGAAACAGGGATTCGCAAACGAAGCCCTCGCCCGTCTTGCTGAAGAAGTAAGCATTCCTATCATCGCCTCAGGAGGTGCAGGAAAAATGGAGCATTTCCGCGATGCGTTCACCCAAGGCAAGGCAGATGCTGCCCTGGCAGCCAGCGTGTTCCACTTTGGCGAGATTGCCATTCCTGACCTCAAGAAATACCTGAGAGAAGAAGGAATCAACGTGAGAATATAGAACACGGGGAATATAATAATGTAAGAAAATAAAAACAAGATAAAATGGAAATAGATTTCGAAAAATTAGGCGGACTGGTTCCTGCCATCATCCAAGACGCAGTTACAAAGAACGTCTTGATGCTTGGCTTCATGAATCAGGAAGCATACGATAAGACAATAGCAACCAAAAAGGTAACATTCTGGAGCCGTTCACGCAATTGCCTCTGGACAAAAGGTGAAACATCAGGCAACTTCCTGAATCTCGTTAGCATTCAGAACGACTGCGATAACGACACCTTGCTGGTTAAGGTTCACCCAGATGGTCCAACCTGCCACAAAGGTACAGACACCTGCTGGGCAGAAGAAAATACACTCAACCCAATCCTCTTTCTCTCAGAGCTTCAGGACTTCATCAACAAGCGCCACGAAGAAATGCCAGAGGGAAGCTACACTACCAGCCTCTTCAAGAAAGGCGTTAACAAAATGGCACAAAAGGTTGGAGAAGAAGCTGTTGAAACCATTATCGAAGCCACAAACGGCAACAACGAGAAACTCATTTACGAGAGTTCAGACCTTCTCTATCACCTCATCGTTCTGCTCACAAGCAAGGGCTTGAGAATAGAAGATGTTGTGAAAGAACTTCAGATGCGTCACGATCCGGAATGGGATAAGAAACGCCGCGTTGCCAAGAGCAAGGGCGAAATGAAATAACAAACTAACATTAAGGAGAAAAAAATAGAAGATGTTAATAGATTATCAGAACGTCAGCATATATCAGGCCGACAAGTGCGTGCTCCAAAACATCAATTTCCATATTGACGAAGGAGAATTTGCCTACCTTATTGGAAAAGTCGGCTCTGGTAAAAGTTCGCTATTAAAGACACTTTATTGCGAACTAGATCTTGTAGAAGGCGAAACCGAGAAGGCTGAAATTCTCGGCAGAGACCTCAAAACTATAAGGCGAAAGGAGATTCCGGCTCTGCGTAAGGAATTGGGAATCATCTTTCAGGATTTCCAGCTGCTACACGACCGCACCGTTCGCAAGAACTTTGAATTCGTACTCAAGGCAACAGGCTGGAAAAACAAAAAAGACAGAGAAAAGCGTATCGAAGAGGTGCTCAACGAAGTAGGCATGATTGATAAAATCGACAAGATGCCTCATGAGCTCTCAGGTGGTGAGCAGCAGCGTGTAGCCATCGCCCGCGCCATTCTCAATAATCCTAAAATCATCATCGCCGATGAGCCTACAGGCAATCTCGACCCAGAGACTGCCAGTAACATCGTGAGTCTGCTGAAAGACATCACCAAACAAGGCACAGCTGTTGTGATGACAACCCATAACATCCCGATGCTCGACAAATTCCCAGGCATCGTTTACCGCTGTAAGGAAGGTGTGCTCTACGACGTAACCAACGAGTACAACCACATCGACCTCACAGAGGATGGAGAAGATAATTAAGTGAAATAATTAAATAAAATTACGACTATGAAGGTAATGAAATTCGGAGGTACTTCTGTAGGCTCACCAGAGCGCATGAAGGGAGTAGCCTCTTTGGTTACAGAATCAGGTGAACCAACTTTCATCGTATTGTCTGCGATGAGCGGTACAACAAACTCTCTCGTTGAGATCTCTGACTATCTTTACAAGAAGAATCCAGAGGGCGCCAACGAGGTAATCAACAACTTGGAGAAGAAATACATGCAGCATGTAGAAGAACTCTACTCTACCGAGGAGATGAAAAATACGACTCGTGAGTTCTTGCAGGGCGAATTCAACTATCTCCGCTCATTCACCAAAGACCTCTTCACTTCTTTCGAGGAGAAGAGCATCGTGGCTCAGGGCGAGATGATGAGCACCAACATGGTTGTAAACTACTTGAAGGAACAGGGTGTAAAGGCTGTATTGCTCAGTGCATTAGACTTTATGCGCACTGACAAGAACGCAGAACCGGATCCTCAGTACATCAAGGAGAAGTTGGCTGCTATCATGGAGCAGAACCAGGGCTATCAGATTTACATCACTCAGGGATTCATCTGCCGCAACGCATACGGCGAGGTTGACAATCTGCAGCGTGGCGGTAGCGACTACACCGCATCTCTTATCGGTGCAGCTCTCCCAGCTGACGAAATTCAGATCTGGACCGATATCGACGGAATGCACAACAACGACCCTCGTGTCGTAGAGCACACTGAGGCAGTACGCCAGTTGAACTTCGAGGAGGCTGCAGAGTTGGCTTACTTCGGTGCCAAGATTCTCCACCCTACCTGTGTTCAGCCAGCTAAGTATGCAGGCATCCCTGTACGCTTGAAGAACACCATGGATCCTAAGGCCGACGGTACAATCATCGACAATGTCATCGTACGCGGCAAGATCAAGGCTGTTGCTGCCAAGGACAACATCACAGCCATCAAAATCAAGAGTAGCCGCATGTTGCTCGCTACAGGTTTCCTACGCAAGGTATTCGAAATCTTCGAGAGCTATCAGACTCCAATTGATATGATTGCTACTTCAGAGGTGGGTGTCAGCATGAGTATTGATAATGATTCTCATCTTAACGACATCGTAAACGAGCTGAAGAAATATGGTACAGTAACTGTAGATTCTGATATGTGCATCATCTGCGTTGTAGGTGATTTGGATTGGAGCAACGTTGGCTTCGAGACCATCGCTACCGATGCGATGAAGAACATTCCTGTACGCATGATTTCTTATGGTGGTTCTAACTACAACATCTCATTCCTCATCAGAGAGAAAGATAAGAAGCAGGCATTACAGAACTTGAGCAACGTATTGTTCGAGAAGAAGTAATGCAAATGAAAACGAAGAGTGAAAAGTGAAGAATTCGTATGTAATGCTTCCTATCCACTCTTCGTTGGATATCCTGATTTACTATAAATTGGATATTCTGATTTAACTATAATAAGGTATTAATTTAAGATTAAGTGAAATGAAAGGTACATTTCCGATAGATAAGTTTCAGGAGATACAGACTCCGTTCTACTATTACGACACCAATGTGTTGCGCCAGACATTGAAAACCATCAATGAAGAGGCTGGCAAGCACGAGGGATTTGAAGTGCACTATGCCGTAAAGGCTAATGCTAACCCTAAGGTGCTCAATATCATCTGTCAGGCTGGTTTAGGAGCCGACTGTGTGAGCGGAGGAGAAATTCAGGCAGCCATCAAAGCCGGATTTCCAGCCAGCAAGATTGTTTACGCTGGTGTAGGCAAAAGCGATTGGGAAATCAACCTCGGATTGGAGAAAGGCATCTTCTGCTTCAATGTAGAGAGTATTCCGGAGTTGGAAATCATCAATGAACTGGCTGAAAAACAGAATAAGATTGCGCAGGTTTGTTTCCGCATCAATCCGGATGTCGGCGCCCATACGCATGCAAACATCACAACAGGTCTGGCAGAAAACAAGTTCGGAATTGCCATGCGCGACATGGAAGCCGTAATCGAAGAGGCTGCCAAGATGAAGAACATCCAGTTCCTCGGACTGCACTTCCACATCGGAAGCCAGATCCTCGACATGGGGGATTTCGAGGCACTCTGCAACCGTATCAACGAACTTCAGAACCAGCTTGAAGCACATCACATCGTTGTGAAGAACATCAATGTGGGAGGCGGATTGGGCATTGACTATAATCATCCAAACCGACAGCCAATCCCTAATTTCAAGGATTATTTCGATACATACGCAAAGAAACTGAAGTTGCGCGATGGTCAGAAGCTTCACTTCGAGTTAGGTCGCGCTGTAGTGGGTCAGATGGGTTCTCTCATCACCAAGACACTCTACATCAAGCAGGGCACAGCCAAGCAGTTTGCCATTGTGGATGCAGGAATGACCGACCTTATCCGTCCTGCTCTCTATCAGGCTTACCATAAGATTGAAAACATCTCAAGCGATGAACCTGTAGAAACTTACGACGTAGTAGGTCCTATCTGCGAATCAAGCGATGTCTTCGGCAAGGCTGTCGACATCAACAAAGCCCATCGCGGCGACCTCATCGCCCTCCGCTCAGCCGGAGCCTATGGTGAGATTATGGCGAGCCAGTATAACTGTCGCCAGTTGCCAAAGGGGTATATTACAGAAGACTTTTAATATAGTTGAAAGTTAAAAGTTAAGAGTTTATAGGATTCTCCTTTCTCTAGCTTTCTATATTACGAGAAAAAGAAAATGATGATCATTAGTACAACTACTATAATAGCAGGCGCAGTGGTGGTTTTATTGGCGGTTCTCGGATCGCTGATAAATCCATTTCTGCGCTCGTTGCGCTTTCAAAAAACAGAAACGGCAGAGAATCAACCTCCTGTCAGTATACTCATTACCGCACACGATAATCTTGCTGAATTGGAGAGGAATCTCCCTATGTTCCTGCGTCAGCAGTACACTGCCGACTATCAGGTAATCGTAGTCTGCCAGAGTACAGATGGCGAGACACAGGATTTTCTGAAGCGAACAGCAGCCGAGAACCCTCATCTGTATTATACTTACATTCCTGAGAGTTCACGCTACATGAGCCGCAAGAAATTGCAGATTACACTGGGTGTGAAGGCAGCCAAACATGAATGGATTATTCTGACAGAACCTAATTGTCGCCCAAGCAACGACAAGTGGCTGCAAACCATGGTCCGTCAATGTCAGGACCCAAACCATCTGGTATTGGGATATGTAGCCCTTGATGAGGAAACCAAGAGCGTACGCCGTTTCGACAGCATCCGCAAGGCTTACTATGTTTTGCGCCGTGCCCAGCAGACCTATGGTTATCGCAGCCACATGCCAAACGTAGCGTTCCGCAAGAGCGACTTCATGAAGGAACAGGGCTATCAGGGCAACCTGGAATATGTTCGCGGCGAATACGATTTTCTCGTCAACAAGTATGCCCATTGTGGCGATACAGCTACAGAACTAGATTGCGATGCATGGCTCATCCGCGAAGCACCATCGAACAAGAGCTGGCACAATGCCCACCTCTATCTGCAGGCTTCACGCAAGAGTCTGGAAAGAGCCGGTTCCATGCGAACCCTCATGTTCTTTGACCATCTCATGCCACATCTCAGCCTGATAGCAACACTGGCCGTTGCAGCCTACTCTATCCTCATGAAGAATTGGATTCTTACAGGATGCGCAGGTTTCAGTTTCCTCCTGCTGTTCATCGTGAGAATGCTGATAGCCAACAAGGCCATCAAACACTTTGATGACGGAATAGCGATGTTCAAACTGCCATTCTTCGAATATGGAATTATCTGGAGAAATCTGGCTACCAAATTGCGCTATTGGCGGGCTGACAAAAACGATTTCACTTCTCATAAACTCTAAACAGGGCAAAAAGGAAGTAACAGTCTATCAGAATAATAATAGTTAAAAATAACCGACAGAACGATGAAAGTATATTTGTTCATTTCCAACCATAAGAAGTTGCTGAAGATGTATCTTCCATACATCGAAGCCTTGAATAAACAGCTCGACATCACCAACAGTCTGGTTGATGCCGACATTGTGTTGGTTATAGGAGCATGGACATGGCAGGGAGCCCAGATAGCCAAGAAAGCAAAGCAGATGGACATTCCCTACATCGTTTGTCCACTAGGCGATATTTCTGAGAGAAACTGCAAGAACCCTTACTTGAAGCGTTCACTGCAACAGTCTATGTATCAGAAAGCCATGTACGCCAAAGCCAACCTCATAGTAGCTACTACCCCTATGGAGAAAAACTATCTGGAAAAGAAAGGTTGGAACAAGCGCATCGCCCTGATTCGCTATGCAGGCTACAGTCATCTTACCAACACTGAAGCCATGATGCAAAACTGGCAGGAGACGGATGAGGAGACGCTGGCAGTCTTCGAGCAGCAAAAGGCAGAAGCCATCGCTGCCCAAACCAAACAGGCAATCATCGCACAGATTATGCAGATAAAAAGCCGCATGCCGCATCAGAATATTCCGCAAAAATATCTTGACGATTTACACACTCTCCTCTATGCTGATGATTATGATGAGGATGCTATCAAGCAAGAACTGGCAGAGAAGAAACTCTCTTCCTATGCCGCCTCCGTTTTCCAGACCATGACAGATAAAACAGGACTCACAGAAGGCTTCATGCCGATTCCTGCCAAAAAGGGCAGAAAGAGTAAAGAGATTCTGAAATTTGTGAAATAAAAGAAATCTGAAGTTTGTGAAATAAGAAGAAATGAACTTAGATAGAATAGAACAGCAGGCTGGTCATCTGCCAGCTTACCAGATAGCCGACTCTGTCAATGAAGCATTGATGGAGTCGGCTAACCTTGTTATTACAGCTCCTCCTGGAGCCGGTAAATCAACCCTCCTCCCGCTCACCATTCTGCGGGGCATGAGTGATCAGGCATTGGAAGGCTTCATCCATGATCATCTTAAAAGTCAGGGTAAGATTCTGATGCTCGAACCGCGCCGCCTGGCTGCTTGCCAGATTGCCGAACGGATGGCGCAGATTCTGGGAGAGCCCGTGGGCAAAACCATCGGCTATCGGGTAAGATTCGAAAGCAAGGTTTCGGATGATACACGCATCGAAGTCCTTACCGAGGGCATTCTCACCCGAATGCTGGTCAATGATGCTACACTCGAAGGCGTTTCGTGCCTCATCTTTGATGAGTTTCATGAGCGCAGCATCAATTCCGATCTGGCGTTAGCGCTGGCCCGGCAAACACAGGAAATCATCCGCCCCGACCTGAAGCTCATTATCATGTCAGCAACAATCGATGCTTCTATCATCTGCCAGGCACTTCAGGCTCCGCTTATCGAGAGTAAAGGCAGAATGTTTCCGATAGAAACCATTTATGCAGACCACGACATCGACAGATATCAGGTAGCGCAGGAAATGGCAGCCACAATCTGTCAGGCTTTCAGAAACCAGGAAGGTGACATTCTTGCCTTTCTGCCGGGACAGGGAGAAATCATGAAATGCGAAGAACTGCTTCGCTCTGTCCTGCCCTCAGCCACTCTTTACCCGCTATACGGTAACCTCTCGCCAGAAAAGCAGCGGCTCGCCATCGTTCCTTCTAAACCGAACGAGCGGAAAATCGTACTGGCCACTCCTATCGCCGAAACTTCTCTCACCATCGAAGGAGTAAGAATCGTTGTGGATTCCGGACTCTGCCGAAAACTGGTTTATGATGCCCGTACAGGCTTGAGCCATCTCGAAACCGTTCGTATCAGTCAGGACATGGCTACGCAACGAAGGGGGCGTGCGGGCAGAATCACATCAGGCGTATGTTACCGGCTTTGGACACAGATCTCGGAACATCTGATGCCAGAACAACGGCTGCCCGAAATACTGGATGCAGATCTCTCTTCGCTGGTTCTCGACATTGCAGCTTTCGGGGAAAACAAACCGGAACTGCTGCCTTGGCTCACCCTTCCTCCCAAGGGCAACCTCGTATTGGCACAGCAACTTCTTATGTCGCTCAACGCTCTCACTCCTGATCATGATGCTCACGCTCTCAGTGGCAGCATCACCGCAGAAGGCAGCAGAATGGCTCAACTTCCTTGTCATCCGCGCATTGCCAAGATGATGATCAGCAGCGATTCTCCGGCGAGCCAAGCCCTGGCCTGCGACATTGCTGCTCTGCTGGAAGAGAAAGACCCGATGAGCGAAAATGAAGATTCAGACATGACGCTCCGCCTTTCTATCCTCCGTTCCGCACGCTGCAAGAAGAATCTGGGGCGTTGGAACCGTATCGCTCAGATTGCCCAGGAATACAGGAAGATGCTGCGTATCAGGGAAGACAACGAGCCAATTGATGCTGAGGAAGTGGGCCATCTCATCGCCCTAGCCTACCCTGAGCGCATCGCCCATGCCACCGACCATGCGGGCAACTTCAAGATGTCGAATGGCAATACGATTTTCATCGACCCGTGCGACAGCATGGCAGCAAACGAATGGCTTGCCATCGCATCACTCAACCTCGCTTCAACCTCATCATCCAATCCCGCACAGAGACGTAAAGGAAGAGTATTTCTCTCAGCCCCCGTCAACTGGAAGAACTTGCCGGCACAAACCTGCGAGAATATTTCATGGGACAGCAAAGCGCTGGCAGTAAAGATACAACAGGAAACACGGATAGGAGCGCTCATCATAGACAGCAAGCCGATACAGAATGCCAACCGAGAGACTGTTTCTAATATTATCTGTGAAGCTGCCAGAAAAGACGGACTCAGCATGTTCGATTGGAACGAATCGGTTCATCGTCTGCAACAGCGCGTGGCGCAAGTAGCTGAATGGCATCCGGAACTGGAGATTCCCGACCTGTCAACAGAGCATCTCCTGACAACAGCCCGAGCGTGGCTCCCTTTCTATCTCGAAGAAGGTGGCAAGATGAAGACTTCTGTTACTGAGCTGAAGAAACTCAACCTGTGCGAAATCCTTTGGAACATCCTTCCTTACGACCTTCAGCAGGAAATAGACCACCTTGCTCCCACCCACATCCGTGTGCCATCGGGCAGCAACATCCGCATCGATTATCGCTTGGGGGCCGAAGCCCCGGTTCTGAGTGTGCGGCTTCAGGAGTGTTTCGGAATGACATCAACTCCCACTGTCGATGCAGGCAGACAGCCCCTTCTGCTTGAGTTGTTATCTCCCGGTTTCAAGCCAGTTCAACTTACTCAGGATCTCGCAAGTTTTTGGCAAGGCACTTACTTCGAAGTCCGCAAAGAACTGAAGCGCCGATACCCTAAGCATCTCTGGCCGGAGAATCCGTTAGAGAGCCAGGCCGTGAGAGGTGTCAAACGATGATAAGAAGATTCATCTGTCCTGTCAGCTCTCGGTAACGCTAATACTTGGGGGGTAGCAGCCCTCGTTCTCCGAGCGTGGGCTGCATGAGAGGCAATGCCGCCGCTCGGAGAACTTCGGCTACTAGATGATGGTGATCCAGATGCTCTCGCCTCGGTCTCTCGCCGCCGTGATGGCATTGACGAGGCGATGCAGCCAGATGCGAGAGTTTACCACCATGCCTCGGAGTTTGTTTTCGCCCGGCAGGATGCAGCCCTGCGTATCATCGGGGTAGTTACCGGCATGGATGCGGATGCCCTCAAAGCCAGGAACGCCCTGCAGCAGGGGCAGCCACTGCTTGAATCTCGGCGACTTGGTGATGAGCACGGGATAAGTGCCCTCGGGTATGGCAGTCTTGCCCTTCATCTTCTGCGCCTTCTTCTCCGACACTCGCCCCAGACGCACATTCTCCTCTTGGGTCAACAGGTTGATTCCCAGTAGGTTGCGCCACGTTGGCTCCAGGGTATCGCAGAAGTAGTGCTCCCCGTCCAGTTTGCCCACATCTACCACATGGCAGAAGCTGCGCTTCTGGTCCTTATTGAGCGTATAGTTCACCTTGCGCTCCACCTCCTCGTCCTTCAGGATATACATACGCCCTATGGTGTAAGTATTCTGCTTAGCTATTCTTTTGAGTACGATTTCCATAATTGTTTCTATTTAGATTCTTTTTTGAGAAAACATAGCTTGCGATAAAAACTGTAATTACCGTAATTGTAATTGCAATGGCTGTTATCAGCTTTGTCATTACCAGCATTAACGCCTTGTTCGCCTGCCTCCACTTTCACGATATACTTTCTGAACACCCAGGTGGCTATCATCCGTCGGGTGCCCTTGGTATCCAGCCCCAAGTCGCTTCTCAACTGCTCAGCCTGCTGATAAGAGAACTCATTTGGCAGAAGTTGCAGCATATTGGAAGGCCCTCTTTTGCTCGACTTCACTCCCTCCTGCTCCGCCTTCACGATAGCATCTCGGAAGAATCTCATCTTGCAGTACAGGTCATACTGCTCGCTCCAGCGCACAAACTCCTCTATCTCGGATTCCCATTGGCAACCATTCGCCACATAGAGCACGCAAGCCTTCAGATAGGCAATGACATTGGCTCTGAACGAGAGGTTCTCGTAAACCCTGTCTTGGCTCATACGGGCAAAGTCGGCATTCTCCTCTTTCAGCTTCTGTGCCAAGGCGAAAGCCTCAGGGCAATTGATAGTACCAGAAGCCATGTTAAGATGCTCGATATAGGGTTTTAAGTTCTCTCTGAATGTGTCATCGTATGTGCCATAGACAGGCATCTCGGCTCCTATCTCACGCTCTGGGATAGTACAGAAGTTGATTCTGGAGATAGGACCATCGGTCAATACCTTGGAGAAATATCGGATACCCTTGTTGATGGTGGTCGAGGCATTCCAGTTAAATCGGATGGTTACTCGCTCCGTAACACTCTGCGTGCCCACTCGGGTTTGTCCATATTGATTACCAGGGTCGAAGGCGAGGCACATGATACGAAACTGCTGATTGCCAATGCCCCTTAGGTTATCAAACTGGTCTATCTCGTTGAGAGCAGTATAGAGGAAATGCTCCTGCGCCTCGGCGGTACGCATCACGAAGGCAGGGTTGGTCATATCGGCGTCTATCTCCTGGATCACGAGGTTTTCAGGTCGCTTACGCTTATCCTTGTTAGCACCTTTTCTTGTCACCTCATCCTTCCACTCCTTCTCTCGTTTCAGGTTATCTTTGTCTCGTTTTCTGATATCTTCCATAATCAGGTTGATAGGCATCTGCACGCAGTTCTTTCCTGCGCCCGTACCAGCTAAGAGACAACACATTAGCGTAGCCTCATGCTCCACATTGTCGATGTAATTAAAATAGGTGCGGCAGAGGTGGGTGGCTAGCGGAGGAAAGATGGCATGGGCTACGGCAGGCTTATAGATATCCGGTGTCTGAGACACGAGGAGCTCCACGAGCTTAGGCAGCTTCTTCGGCATCTCGGGCGGAGCGGGGTAATCATCTTCACGGTTAGGAGTTTGGAGTGAGGAATTAGGAGTTGAGAGAGTCGCTTGCTTCTCTGCTTGCGCATTGATGCGGATCACATCTCTAGAGAATGGCTTCGAACTGTCTCCATATTTCTCATAGAAGTCATGGATCAGCTGCTGGCAGTCACGCTCTTGGGCGAAGCTAGGCATCTTCACTGCCACTACTCTTCTCAGCTCCTCTTCGCTCATCACCCTGCTCGCTCCTGCGCTCATGATGGCAAGAAGTGAGGAGTGGCGAGAGCCCTCGGTATCGATATTCACATTCTTCAGTCCTGCCGACTCCGTGAAGAGGTCGAAGGCTATCAGGCTCTTCTCGCTAGCGGTACCAGAGGTTGGTAATACGTCAGGAATCTGATAGCCTCCAGCAGAGCCATGAGAAACAGCAGGATTGCCGTTAGAGCCCGAAAGTCGATTTGTTTGAACATTCTGTTGAGTATTTACGGTTGATGGTTTGATATTGATTTCGTAAGGCTGGTTAGCCTTGCCTCTGCCGTCGATGGTGAGACCACGCTTCAGATAAGCCTCTCTGCGAGCCTTCAGTTCATCGGCAGGAAGCACGGCATACCAGTCCTTGGAGCGATAGATCTCCGAGTCCTGATCCGTGATAAAGAGGATTCTCTCTGGGGTGAAGCAACTCTCATCGCAGGGCACGCCAAGTGCCTTACAATACGCTCTCTGCGTCTCCTCGATAGTCATACCTATCGGCATTCGGATGTCGATGTGGAGTTTCTTACGAGCCGAGTATTCCAGATGCAGTAGCATTCCCTTCCAGATGGAGTCGCTGCAATTCAGCTGCCTTGCCATTTCGATGGCGATACCCACCAGTTCCTTATCGTCGATGTCGATGGTGGTCTGGAAGAGAAAACTCGTAGGGTCAGCATCCTTCTGCGAGCGATGATTCTTGAGGAATCGGCTGTAGTGGCCGCAGCGGAAGGGCATCAGCCCCTTCAGTTTGTCATTGCCCCCACGTATCTGCTCCACCATATCGTGGAGCCAAGGCTGAGCTATCAGCTTGTCATATTCAGCCAGGGGCAGGCAGCTAGCGCTGCCCTTATTGCCCCCACGCTGAGGATTCATTGCAATAAAGTGGTTCATGCTTAATTATACATTATTAATTATACATTATCTATTACTCCTTATAGTCCTCCCACTCCACATTTTCCTTGAAGGGCTTGATAGCCTTCACCATCTCCTGGTGCTCACCCTTGAGGCAGCGCAGAATCTCCGCCTTGCTCATGTCCTTGGAGAAGGCATAGTTCACCTGCACGGTTCGCTTGCTAGTGCGCACCACCCCGTGCTTGGTCTTGAGAATCTCCGTGAAGGGCTTCTCTCGCTTGCCCTGCACATAAGGCTTGAAGCCCACCCAGTCGCCTCGCCCATTCTCGCCACCCGAGAATATCATCCTGCCCCTGATCACCTGCGGCTTGTCACTGATTACCTCCGTCTCGTTCCATGGCGCCTTGCGCACTGATACGTTACCATTCTCCTCGGTGATCACTGCACCGTCCACCTTTACTGCATTGATTAGTCTTGTAAACATATTATATGTATTAAAAGATTGAGAACCCGCAATACGCGAAGTCCCCGCAACCAGACGCGCTGTGCATCTGATTACGGGGACAAAGGTACTAAGAAGTAAAATGTTATCTTTATAACAGTTATATAACAATACTGCGTTAAATTAACATTTAATCGTCTATAAATCAATAACTTATATTAAGAAATGCTTATGAAAACTTAACTATAAAAAGTTG